>Ga0116229_10000054_pt1 | contig 95159 bp, 76 predicted proteins | sample S1TSphgellanicum_3_FD_87313 | JGI IMG/M metagenome (GOLD analysis project Ga0116229, IMG submission 87313) | Host-associated microbial communities from peat moss isolated from Minnesota, USA - S1T2_Fc - Sphagnum magellanicum MG | ecosystem: Host-associated > Plants > Peat moss > Unclassified...
ATAGTATTTCCCTCATGGTTTATGATGCTCATGATGAAGGCCATTCCCAAAATGTCACGCCGGATTCAACCTCACCCTAGGACTTAAAGGCCCTTTTCAAATGTCAAAACGCTGCAAACGATGGCCGCAACCCTTGAAATTCACTTTCTCATGTTAAAATACACACACTGCCAATTTTGCCAAAATTAAATTAATTTTGGCAAAGTTGGCATTTGCCACAAACTATGAGGTCTGCATTAGGCTCCTGCAGAGGCGGCACTTCGCGCCACGGTCGTGGGCCTGGTATCAAAGAACTGACCACATTGGTATGACCTGAGGTAATACCAGTTTAATATCAGGGCTATATCAGTCTCAATACCTGGTATATACCTGCCACATACCAGCCAAAAATCCTAAAACCAGGACCAGGCTCGTATAAAAGCTTTTCAAAAATCCAATACTAGAACCAGGCTAGTAGCAAAATTTCAAAAAAATTCAATACCAGTACCAGCTGGTATATTCAAAAGCTGATACCCACCCAACAATGATTCTTACTTACACTTACAACCTTAGAAAATTTACTCACAACAGGCATTACAAAGTTTCCCACTGCACACAAATACACCATAACCTGAAACACTAGGCTAAATGAGGCTAAAGTAAGGGCAGATACAAAAAAGGTAAGCACTAACAAGCCCAGCGGCAGCCCTGTGTCAGTATTTAGCATATCCGGATTCCGGTGTGCACTGTTTAAGTTTCTCCCCCATTCTCGCCCATGAACCTGAAAAGATGGACTATACAATTCAGAGACTATTTAACTCCCACCATCTCGGCCAATCATTGTAGTTCGCCAATGAGAAACAGTCATTTGTTGCTGAGAAACAACTATTTAATGTTAGAGGTGCTCTTCCATATTTTTACCAGCCTACAGGAGATTCACAATATTTCTCTGTAAATCTTCATCCAAAAAGAACCGTAAAGGCTAATCTACTGCTGCCTTCGGGCATGCTGTTAAAAGTCGCAAAAAATTGGGGGCGTGCACTGTCAAACTTCTTCAAAATTAAGGTGGCGGCCAAGGAAGCTATGTTGAACTGGACCTCTGATCAAATGATCCTCTGCAGAGCCTGGATGAGAAGATGGGAGCTTGATGCTTCTCCAGCAAGATCTGAGGGCATTTGGAGTTGGTAATAACAAATGACTGAGAGTGGCTCGCAGATGCTCTCCAAAGCTCCTTAACATGGACAGTGCATGTTAGGGCTCCTTTATAGGTGGTCACAGATCCAACATCAACCCTGCATCTTTAGCCCTGGTTTGCCATCACAACTCATCCTATTTTCCATGAACCTACCTGCAGTTTCAATTCTACAGATCCCTTCACTTGCAGACCACTTATTCTTTCTAGTGTTGACCTCTCTAAGAATATGCTATAGAAAATGAACCAAGGGCCATAGATATTTTTGACCAATATATGATCAAATTTCATCAATATATGTGAAGTGCATTTTGGAGGGACACGTATATTATGAAGTTGTTGAAATAAATGTAGGTACAAGAGCTGATGCAATTTCATTTTGACTATTGCCACTTCCATTCTGCAAGCAGGAGCTCCCAAGTAAGGGAAATATGTTCATCCTATCAAAAAGATAAAAACTTGCACATACATTTGAATCCAGTGCCCCTATGGTAGTCTGTTAGATGAGATATATGTGGACAAATTGTTAAATCAAACCTTGAATTTGACTACATTTGGATCTCTTTCCCTTCGGTAGTCCAGCATGAGATCTGTTTGAACAGACATATTTGAAGAAAATGTGACAGAAACCTTCCAGAAGCAATCTGCAAAGGTCCGTGCCATGGTAACAATGTAGACACTCACATCACCCATCATCGGATTATTCCTATGCACCACTGCTTTTTATGCATGTTCCAAGAAACGAATATGTGAGACTTTGTACAGCTTCTGACTTGCTGCAAGCAGCAGTTGGCTGCCTGATGCTTCTGAAAAGGAAAAAGAAAATAACATGTTCTTGATATATGAAAAAATTCTGCTCAATTTTGTGAATATCACACTACAGCTATACAAGGCATGAAAAATGCGAATACTGGAACATTCCAGGATCAGACCAATCTTGATCAGGAGAGGGCATGGCAAGTATTGTCCAAGCTCATGATCTTGAATCTGGCAACAACCCATTGGATACTACCATCAATCAGGTGCCACATCTGAGAAGTCTCATCTAGCAAATGCCAGTTGATTTGCCAAGATCAGAAGCTTCTTACATACTCAACAATTCAATTTTGATCTCCTAGAGTCTCCTGCAGATGCACTTGAAACATGGGTGTGCACCAGGGTCCCAAACTTTTTGATCGAATCAAGTAATTTTGCAGGATAGATGTTTAGAGGCAACTCTGGCCTTTCATTCCTTAGTGTCAATATCCTTTCAATCAATCTAACCCAAGGGTCACAAAAAGCATTGAGTGCATCAGAAAGAATGAGCACACTATTCTGAAGCTAGAAGCATCAGCTTTCTTTGCACAATACTTCAAAGGCAATTGAGAGTAAGAAAGGCTTCTGGTGCCCTCCAAGCCATTACAACACAAACCTGAGATTGCTGTTTTGATTGCCAGGATGTATACTTGACCAAACCAAATTCACACAACTTCACCTTTGCATAGCCGTCACCACTAAGTTCAGAGATGGTGATGGTAGAAACCAAGATGTTACTAGGTTTGAGGTCACAGTGCACCACCTGTTTTCCATGCAAATATTTCATACCAGAAGCAAAGTCGTGAAATCATGTCAATTGTTGCCATAGGAGTGAATGGATATCTTCTGTTGCTTAAAGCAGTTCACATTGGTTGATGAATTGCTGGAGATTCTTTGGCATGTATTCCATCACAATTTTGCCTGCTTGTTTGAGTCTTGATGACAACAAATGAACTCCAGAACATTTGGGTGATTCAAACAAGCCATGACTCCAGCCTCTTTCTCAAATGCATGATTTTGCTCTTCAGTTCTACAAATGAAGGATTTCTTTCACATTCCAGGCCAAGCCACATTCTTTCCTCCATGCTTTTGCTGGATTTATAATACCTACACAATTAGGGTTTGTGATCACTCTCTTGTGTGTGTGTATGTGTGGTCACTCTCACCACATGAGTGAGAAAGGCTGAAAGAAGGAGGAGCAGCTACAGATGAGTAACAAGGTCAATTTTAGTGTGGAGCTTGGCTCTCTCTCTCTTGCATCCCAACAACCACCCTTTCTTTACTGGAAGAAAATGAGTGTTGAAAAACCAATACACTCCTCTACTTCGTACTACACAATGTAGGAATGAAGCAAGGTGGAAAACCCAATGACTCTTGCAGAAAGGAAATTGTCCAGAAACACAGTTCATTGCTAGAATATCTTTTTTAATGAACTTAATTACTAGCATTTCCATGAAGCCACCCACCCGCGGGACTCAACCATGCAAGGAGTGTGAACTCACATCAACTTATTGTGAATGGCAATGATGTGTAACGTGTTGTCATTATTCCCACTGCCTTCAAAGCTCTTGATGGTGTGCCCAGCAGATATGTTTATAATCATCTGCTGGAAATCTCAGCAAAAGTTTTTACAGAAGATAATGTCCTGAGTTCCTGGCAAATCTTTTCAACAAGAACAGGAAGACTTAATCATGATGTCAACTAGGAAACGAGAGACCTAGGAAATAAAAAACTTCAATAGTATCCATGCTTCAGTAATCTTGTCAAAGTAAGCTTCATTTCATTTATGGTTTGCTCCTTCATTAGCAAGCATATTAGCCAAAGGCATGAAAACACATACACATGGGGTGGTGGTTGGGGTCCCATACATGGTACAATCTTTCCCTTTACACAAACCATTGGGACAATATAACCACCTTGGCCACTTGAAAACATAACTATGAAATGTACTACAGGAGATTATCAAGTCCCAACATACTTCATATAATACTCAACCTATTGCCTTGACACTACAATTCTTCAAGGCATGATTAACTTTACTAATGGACCATTCCAGAAGTAGACCAATTTCATTCATGAGTGGGAATATTGGCAAGCATTGTCCAAGCTCATGATCTTGAATGATCTGACAACAACCCTTGAGATGCCCATGTGCCACATCTGCAAATTCTTGTGGAGCAATTGATCTGTCAAGATCTCAGAAGTTTCTCACATACTCAACAATTCAATTTTTATCTCCTTGAGACTCCTGCAGATGACTGAGAAATGTGGGCGTTGCTTTGGTCTAGGGTCCCAACACTTTCTGATCAAATCAAGTAATTTTGCAGGGTAAGTGTTTAGAGGCAGCTGTGGCCTTTCAGTCCTTGGTGCTGATATCCTTTCAATCAAGCTAATCCAAGGATTAACATTAGGTAAAGGTGTGAGTGCACCAGAGAGAATTTGTGAGCAAACAATTGCAAAGCCATAAACATCAGCTGGTTTTGGACGGTAACTCCGGGCCATGCCATCTGCAAGAGGAAAGGCTTCTGGTGCCCTCCAAGGCATTACACCACAAACCCAAGATTGTTGTTCAGTTTGGGATGGAACATTTGACTTGGCCAAACCAAAGTCGCACAACTTCACTTTTGCATAGCCATCAGCACTAAGCTCAGAGATGGTGATGGGAGAAACCAAGATGTTATTAGGTTTCAGGTCGCGGTGTGCTACCCCTTGTCTATGCAAGTACTCCATACCAGAAGCAATTTGTGAAATCATGTCAAGTGCTGCCATAGGAGTAAATGGAAATCCTGTATTGCTTGAAGCACCACGTTGTTTGATGAATTCATGAAGATTGGTCGGCAGGTACTCCATCACAATTGCCCTCTCCTTCATGTCTCGATGACAACAAATGAACCTCACAACATTTGGGTGGTTTAAAGAAGCCATCACTCCAGCCTCTTTCTCAAACTCACGCTCCTGCTCTTCAGAATCACAAATGAAGGACTTCTTCGCGGATTCTAGACCAAACCATGTAAACTTGTGGACTGCTCCGGAACTACCACATCCAAGATAAGCCCCAACTTTCGCTCGACGATCGGAGTTCCAAACAAACGGCGGAAGACTTCCATTGGGATTCGGTGCATCCCTTTGCATCCTTTTCAGGACATAACCTGCAAGGAGACCATCTTGTTTGGTTTCCCCGTGCGCTCTATCCACTATCTTCGACAAATTATCTTTTGTTGTCTCTTCGTCTGCTTGGGCTGCATCCTTCAAGTTGTCATTCCAGCTATTTTCTGCATTCTTCACATATTCTTGGATGTGCTCCAAACCTGTTGCACTAGCATTCCTGGTAAGCATAACGCACGTGCACAATTCGAGGTCCAAGAGAACCGATTTGAAATCCTCGCGAGTGTCTAGAAGCAAGAAGCTAGTATTCCGCCATAACCCTTGCTGCCAACGCCCCAAAAAACCGCACGCATCCCTTACAACACGGTAGTACTCTTTCACAACCAAGTCACTTGGATCAAGAAGATTGCGCTCATTCCTCGTCTTGACCATCTGCGCAGAAAATGCAAGTTGCCATATCAAGGTGAAACATTGTCTGTGATTGACGAATCGATTCTCCAGCTGCCATGCCGCATCATTGGACAACATCGTCTTCAACAATTGGAACGAAGTTTGCACCGCCTCCTTCAGCCGCATCGTACTCAATAACTTCAGATTTATTCGCAGTTCTGGTGAAGAAATCAGTACTTCCATCTCTCCTACTGCGTGGTATGCACTCTCCAGATAGTCCACCATCTTTGCTTGCACTTGCACTAGGCTGCTTCAAGGTTGCAATCCCTCTATGCTCTCTCCACAGGTACAAACAAGCGGGTCGTCACTTGAAGCCTGTATCATATAATGTAGTCAAGAAAATGTGATTGTCACCAGAAGATTATGTCATATAATATGGTCAAGAAAATGTGATCATCATCAGCACATCATATCATATAATGTGGTTAAGAAATTGGCATGATCTGCCACACCAGACCTTAATGGCAGAGTAAGTTAGTAGGTTGCTGCACTTTGGATGACTGGTTTGAACCAAATGAATTGGCTACAATGGACTTTAACATCATATTTCAAGTACCAAAGAGAGAATTTAAAGCCTGCCTACAAGTTAGTTGAAAGATGAAAACAACCACCCACCTAAGCACTTGTTAGGGTGAATTGGGGTGATGCTTACCTCAAACTTTGGAGTCAGCTCTACTACAAAGTATGATTGAGCATCTCTTCACCTTTCATGCTATGAGAGCCCCCTGTTTTGGAGTTGAAAGAAGATACGCTACTACACAAGATAGGAAACACAAAGTTGCAAGAATTGATATGCGACGTAGGAAATGAGGTGGAAAACGCAGTTTCTGAAACTGGGTCCACAAACCCTGTATAACTTTTTGGGAGTGGTCACTTTCTCTACAATCGAACAAACCATGCATGACTTTGTGGGAGGTATCACTTCTACAACAATCGGTATTGGAATCCTTTTAGGTATCATCAATTTTAAACACTTCTACAACAATCGGTATTGCAATCCTTTTAGGTATCATGAATTTTAAACATACTTGTTTGAGTAAATTTTTTGTGATAGATCATTCCTTTTATCATCGTGAAACCATTATTTTCATTCTTACATTTCCATAAGTTTCAATCTTACCACAAGGGACATAAACTAATGGCAAAGCGGTTGGGTATGAATGCTTCTTGTGAGCAACCTTGTTGAAACCAAAGAGGAATACCTCTGAAATTGAAATTTGTGAAATTTGTGTTCATGTTTCCAGGTCATCTCACATATTCATGCATCTTATGGATGCCATTTTGAAGAAACTAAACAGATCTACAGAATGTTCATGCATGGAGGGCCTTATTTTTATCAAAAACATAGTAAAACCTGAGCCTTGCAGGCTGAACATATGCATATGTTTTTGGATCCTGCCCATCTAAGTATGGCTTCAAAGATATGCTCACTCAACACTGGTTAGGTTCCTCAAAAAGCAAGGAGAAATTTGTCCAAGGTTTTTATTGCCATTATGTGCGTGAATCAAAGGGTTTGTTTTCACTATCCTATGCATTGTGACACTTGCAAAATGTCACAAGGGTTTGCATGCTTATACCAGTGCTGGCCTTGCACTACAGAAGAGCCCATAGTTCTGGATCTGCACATGGTACAAAGACTTAGCAAGTTACCTTGCAAAGGCAATTACCCAAAGTTGTTGAGGCCTTTATCACGAGTATAGAGATCCTACCCTGTCATAAAGTATTTCGGTGAGCAATTTATGGCATATGCCATGTATGTATGTGATGTCATGGACTTGAATAAAGCATATAGGGGACTCATACCCCAAAAAAAGTTTATGGAATACAATTTTTCAAACAGCAAGTGCTCTTATGGGAATGGGCTCAACATTTCATGCAACTAATATGCCAAATGCAAAGCATATGAAATTTCTTGTGGGGTTTGCTAAGTGCATGTTGGCGAAAATGTGAGTCCCCTTTGGACCTGCCTGGGTAATTTTGCATTTACAGCATGACTTGAAAACAAAGGTAAAGTCATGCAGGTGGTCTGTGGAATCCATCAACCAATTTTCCATCAGGAGGTTAGGGTGCAGGTATACAAAAATTATGTTTCAGGTAGGTTCAGGTACCCCTGTATCATTTACCCCTTTTGGGGTAAATTTATTTGTTTGAATTGAAGAAAAATGTTCAGGTTTTAAAAAAATTAAGACATTTTTTTGAGGCCATTTTCAATGTCAGAATGCAAGAATCAAAGTTCATCCTTGATTAAAGAGTGCACTTTTATCATATGTTGGTCATCCTCAATTTTTTCACATATAGATTGCCCAAAGTTGTCCCTTTCTCACCTATATTTGGGCCGAAGATGAGGCACTACATTTTCACATAAAAACTTTAAATTGGGGAGATTCCAAAGTTTCAATTATTTATTTGTTATTTGTGATGGGTCAATCAAAATGGTTCATTGCCCCCAAAAAAAGAAAAAGAAAAAGCTTCAGAGGCATCCTAAGTAATCAATAGAACTAACAAAGTTTAGAGTTTAGTTCATACTTGCCTTAATTTTATTTCCAGCTTCAGGTATGAGTATTTTACATATATCCAAGGTTATGAATAGGGTAAAAAATTTCAGATTTACATACCTCTACATATGCAAGGTATGCGCTTCATTAATGTAAATTCATTTAGTGAAAATAAGTATAAATAATTTACCATATCCATATAAGGGTTTTTTTTTAGGGGGGCGAATTTGGCCACATGGCGACAATAAAAAAGGGCTGGCGAATCCAACAAAGGGATTTTTGAGAATGTTTTTTAGAAATTCGTCATATCACGAGAAAAAGAAGAGTTAAAAGTCGCCAGATTTAGACAGTGTCTTCCGTTAGGTCGCCAGAACTAGGCAGGCCTGGCAAAAAAATCTACTAGTCCATCAGGACAGTTGCCAGTTCTTGCTAATTAATGCTGAGGATCCTTGCCAGTACACCTACTTGAGGAATTTGAAAAAAAAAAACCCTGATCCATACCCCACAAGTATGTCAGGGTTAAAAGATATACCTGCACATCCATGGTCATTAGGTGAGCTTGGCTTGGTGCCTATGAACCTGGAAGAATCAACCGTATGGGCTAGTTTCAAACGTAGGGATCTAGATATAGGTCTATGCACAGAATGGGCACTGCTGCAGAAACTTCAGCAAGTGTGTTAACCCTTCAAAACTTTATTAATAAACACATCACAGATCTAGAAAATGTACAAGCGAAAAAGAAAAATGAAAAGGATTAATTTATAATACATGAAGCAAACATAAATTAATGTCAAAATCTCTCTCTCTCAACAACCAACCAGTTGTAGGAGATCAGCCATAATGATGGGGGGCATCTTGAAGGGGGTGGAAGTCGGGACGCAAGCAAGTGCACATTTGGCCCCCCATTCAAGTTCCATTGGAAGCTGCATCAGCATCTATCATCTGCTAACTTTAATGGTTTAATTTCCAGTATATTTTGGAATGCTGTGCAAAGCGCCCATCCCAATGGCAGAGCCTGGCCAGAGTGAACCAGAACCCACCAGTGCACCAATTTGGATGAATGGTATATTGATGAATGTAACATTTTTCATCCCTTCCTGTCCCTGTGCCACCCAAGGTGGTGAGCACAGGTTGACTGGTTTTTTACCCTTCCTGAACCCTGGGTCCACTTTTTTTTGCCTGAACCCCCATGCCCCCACGAAGTCTCACCTACCTATCTCTAACTGGATTACCTACTTATGCACCAAAAAAGCCTACTCTCTCCCTTAGCTACCTGCCCAACTCACTACCTACCCATCCATCTACCCATTCACCCACCTATCTATCTACTTACACACTAAACCTTCACCAAGGTGATGCCAACCATGACCGATGAAGATATTGTGATCTACCAAGTAGGTTGTTCCAATGCCCTTTTACCCTCTTACCAACTCGCCCTCAAGGTACACACCTATCAAACCCAACCTACTTGATTGCATCAAAAAGCGAAATTAAGATGTAAAATTTGAAAAATACAATGAATTTGGAGATGATTAATGACTAGAAGTCATTCAATAATAATAATCATCAAATTTCTATAAGTGATTTTCAGTGGGTAGCCAAACATATAGAAGAATGATTAAAGATTTGTGCTTCATATATTTGGTGTATAGCTAGAGATGGCCGCTAAATTGTCTTACAATGATAGCCACTTTAGATACAAACAAAAATTCTTTGTTTTGTCTGAAAGGTAGACCCACAAAAGTCTTGAAGATGGGCAAATAGATACCAAACACGATGGCTACACATAACAGGTGACCAGGGTCCAGCACATTCAATTTGGGAGCCATTTTGCAATTAGTTCTTTTTCTTACAAGTAAGGGTGAGATCTCTCCTGGTTTCTAGAAGATATATCCATACATTTAAGGTGCTCTTTAAATCCCTTTCTTTTTCTTCTTTTGAAGCACAAGAGCAGACCCCCCACCTGATAAGCCGTTGGCAGCTCCAAGTCAAGCTCCTAGGACTTGCACTTCACTGGGTTCGAAGCCAGGACCTTTTTTTGAGCTTTAAGTGTCCCAGAATGGGCTATACCAGTGAGCCATTACCCCTGGGGTTGTTCAAATACACTTTGAAATTTTGCACACAAGTTTAAGATAGCCTGTGTAATGTGTAACTTACTTAGCTTCTTATTTTCTGCCTACTCAACTTGCAAAATCCCACGTGTCATGCAAACATTTGAGGCATGGTACTTTACAGACCACGTTTTGGGCTTTTTAATACTGCGGAATTGGCCCCAAGTACCGATTGTGTAGCACAATGGGCCATTACTTCAATTTTGGACCTGTGGTGTAGAAAAAATCACATGACTTCTGGAAAGTGCAACATGGTTTTCTAGACCCTCTTGCCCCGCTTACCGATTGTGTAGCACAATGGGCCATTGCTTAATTTCGGAACTACGGCTGTAAAAAAAAATCATATGACTTCTGGAAAGTGAAATATGGTTTTCTAGGCCCTCTTCCAGCTTACTGATTGTGTAGCACAATGGTCCATTACTTTGTTCTGGGACCTGGTGTGTAGAAAAAATCACATAACTTCCAGACAGTGAGGGAATTTTTCTTTTTTCATTTAGAATGTGGCAACTTTGGGTCATTTATTCCAAAAGAATAGCCTTTATATCTATTGCATTCAGTTTTTTTTTTGGGGGAAATTTTGCCAAAATGAGAAAACAATTAAAAGGGTATGATTCTATCAATATATTCCTTCCTTTATGGAAAAATTGTCAAATTTCAGGATAGGTAACCTTTTGAATTGTTTTTCCCTACATTTGAACTCTGATTTTAGTTTGGTAGCTTTTTTTAACTAGATTTTTTAACTTTTTAGACAAATTCCAAGTCATTTAATGCTAAATCCAACTTAGGTTGCTAACCAATAATGCAGCATCAGAAAATTGAAGAAACATATCACTCGTTGAAGTGGCTTTTTTTAAATTTGTTTTGATTGCCAGATTTTGGAAATTCCCCAAAAATAGAACTATTTCTTGACACTAAATTTATTACTTTCAGAAATGTTGAAAATTTACTCCCAAAAAATCACCATTGTGAAGGAAAATATTGATTCTTCAAGAATTATTTTTGTTGAAATGAAAATTTCAAAATTAATTAATTATTGGACGGATATGTGTTGAAGTTGGAAACGTACTACTGTAATGTAATAAATAATCAGTTGAGTCTTTCACAACTTTGAATCACGGGGCTTTCAATACCTTCTCTACTCCTTACCAGGTTTAATAGACCGTCAAGTCTCTCAACTTGGAAATAAGGGTCTTCCACCTTAGGCTCCTCTCCTTCTTGTAGGAGCTACTATTTGATAGGCGTCGAGTCTTTCAGCTTCGAAACAATTGTCTTTCTGCAATTTGAGTCTTGTTGCTGTACCTTCTCTCTAGCTCTCCTACTTGCAACTGGTTTCATACACTATCGATTCTTTCAAATTAAACAAGGATCTTTCAATGTCGACTCTTGCACCTCCAGCTTTCCAGGTACCTGCTGGAATAATATTTGTGTCATGTCCAGTCCCTCTACTTCGAAACAAGCTCGAAGCAGTAACCCAAAAGGTGAGGAGGAACCCACGAGATTTAGTCACACTTCGTAGCAAAGTTCCCGACAGATCAGCATATAGAAATTACAAAATTGGAGGTAAGCTGCATCACCAAATTCTCCCTTATAAGTGCATGTTCAGAAGGTTTTTCTCATATGACATCAATTGAGTTATAGATTTTTGACTTCTCTATTTTTCTTGTAAGATCGTCAAGGTTTTCTTAAATGCATGTTGTGGCATCCCAAATGCTCTTTGAAGTCTGTTTGCACATTTACGGAAGTTCAGTAGTTGTTCTGGTACACAACGGAGGCGCACACAACGGTGTCAATATTGTTGAGGATCTTGAGATTTTAACAACGTAATATATTACGAGCATGTTCATCACAAGTGAAAGAATCTTGATTTCAACATTCGAAGGGTTGTCGTTAGAAGTTAGGAGCTCAAGATGTGAGATCAGAGCCGAGCTTGACACTGAAATCGATCTTTTTGTTGATCTGACCTTGCAGCTGCTGGTCTTCCTCCTCCTTTTGGCCTTTCTCCCTCATCTGACGAGAGCGCCGGCCACCATTGATACATACAGAAGAGAGCAATATTCACAAATGCTACTTGGTATATTGAGTCCAGCCGGGAAAAGACGCTGGACTATCTGAATCGTGCACTTCTGGTGGTTGAAAAAGAACAACAATTTCTGCTGCCAGGATCGCTAAAAGAGTTGCCAATGGTGATTCCAAATTCGATGCTACCGATGCCTGGCGGAGACCTCAAGGCGGCCGTAGAGGCGATTGAAGCTTCGACGTGGAGGAAGAAGGTGCGGGCCCAGGTGACGAAGCTCCTGGCGGGGGCGGCGAAGAAGTCTGTGCCGTCGCCTGCGACTCAGGAGCCCTCGTTGCTTGAGTTGTTACGCAGTCATCGTCAGTCCGATGTCTTGGTCGGGCAACTCACGCGGTTTGCAGCGATGGTCAGGTCAAAGCTTCAGCGCATAGTTGATGTTCGGAACGAGGAAATTGCGATAGAGTATTACCGTGTTGTAATGGATGCCAGCCGTCTTTTGTCTTGTTGTCGTCAAAAGCCATCGCTGGATTCTGCCATCATGCTTCTCGACACGCATGACGATTTTAGGTCGATACTCTTGGACCTCGATTTCTGCATGCGGGCTATGCCTACCGACGATGCAGGCAGTGCATCAAATATGAAGCAGATCCACGAATATCTTGAGAATGCAGAAGCGCGGTGGAAGCATAAGTTGAAGGATGCAGCCCAAAAAGACCAAGCTACCTTCAGATCAAAGCTGGCTCATAAACTCCAGGGTTGGACAACCACACAAGTTCGTCTCCTTTCACAGTATTTCCTGAAAGGGTTGGTGTCGAACGGAAATCTTCAACCATTTGTTTGGACCTCTGATCCTCAAGCGAAAGTTGAAGCAATTGGGCGTGGTAAATTCGCACGGGTCCAAAAGTCTAGGCGGTTTGGTCTAGAATGCGCGAAGAAGTTCTTTAAGAATAAAGCGAAAAACTGTGTGTTTAAGAAATAGGCTGCAATTATGACTCCCTTGAATCACCCAAATGTTGTGGAGTTCATTGTAGTGATCAAGAATCAAACCGGCAGGCATATGTGATGGAATACATGCCTATGAATCTCCAGCATTTCATCGAACAATGTGTTGCTTCAAGCGATACAGGATTTCCATTTTCTCGTCTAGCAGCACTCGACATGATTTCACAAATTGCTTGTGCTATGGAATATTTGCATGGACAACAGCTGGCGCACCGCGACCTCAAACCTAATAACATCTTGGTTTCTCCTATCATCACCATCCCTGAACTTAGTGCTGATGGCTATGGAAAAGTGAAATTTTGTGACTTCGGTTTGGCCAAGTCAATTGTTACATTGCAATCTGAACAACATTCTCAAATATGTGGTGTCAGGTCTTGGAGGGCGCCAGAAGCCTCTCCTGAGAAAGATAACCCCATGCCTAGGAAGTATTGCGCAAAAAAAGTTGATGTTTAGAGCTTCGCAATAGTGTGCTCACAAATTCTCTCTGGTGCGGATGAGCCTTTTCTTCATCCTTGGAAGGGCTTCATTGATAGGATATCGGCACCAAGGAATGTAAGACCTGAACTGCATTTCAACACCTACCCTGCAAAGTTACTTGATTTAATCAAGAAGTGTGGGCACCTTGATCCGCAACAACGCCCAGGTTTCTCAATCATCTGCAAGACTCTCAAGGAAATCAAAATTGAATTGTTAACTTTTGAATCCACGTTGAAATGTTAACTTCTGATCTTGATGAATCAACCACTAATTTGCTACATAAGATTTCATAGAAGTGCCACATGAATGATGAAGAGTATCTGGCCTTCAGTATTGTTGCCAGATCCAAGATCATGAGCTTGGAAAATGCTTGTCTTGTTGGTAAGGGTAAAAAATTTGCTCACACTAGCCTGTCCTCCTGTTTTCTTAGTAACTAAATGGTTACTAGTGATAGATATACTTATTGTCTTTGAGTAATATGTATTTAAATAATGGGTGTATTCACGATTGGGGTACCAAAAGAAATGATCTGTTTTTAACTGACTATAAAGAACAATTTTGGATTTGTGTTTCTCTTTCATTATTATAGTTGTAATGGATTGTTGTTTGTCAATAAATAAAATAATGTTTTGTTAAATCAATAAAAATATTTTTAAATAATTTGAATATTATGTAAATATTATTTTGAGTTTTGTAAATTAATTATATCAAATGTTTAAATTTCACTTTTTCTTAAAAGAATAAAAAAGAATGCATAAAATATACAATTACTTTTAAATATTTTGTACAACAAAAACATGCCCTTTTCTATGAAAATACATATTCATTGGATGAACTTGATGAAAAATCAAGTCATACAAAAGAAATTTAGTTTTGAAATTTTGAAGGAAGGGGTTGCAAGGCAAAAACATTATGTTCAATGGGTAAACAAAATGTTTAGCTTTACATGGGATTTCCAACGTAATTGACCATAAATCAAAATATTGATACACAACTATGTATGAATGTGAAAACTTACCATCATCATTAAATTAGACTATTCATTTTTTCTCACTTAAAGTTGTTTGAAGTTTATGTTATTTGCAAAAAGTGACCCCACAAAAGTTCTTTAGTGCTATTTCTTTTTTTTGGAACCCCAACCATTAATAAGCCTTAATTTTGAATAAAATGTTAATTTTGAACATAACTCAACATTGTGAGTGTAAAAAGGGTCACCTGATGATCACCAAATTCAAAAAAATTTCAATAAAGCTTGCAAAATTATTGTCATTTGTTTAAGGTGTATATATTTATGCCAAACACAATATAATTCAAATATAATAAAAAAACTCTACCAAAACATCATCAATATAAAATCATGATTTAACATTTATATTCATGTACAATAAGCCACTATCACATTAATACACAACTAATGATCAATTTATTTTAATTTTTAGATCTCAACCTATGAAAATAGATTTTGTACATGTCATGTAATGAAATGGAACTTTATTGACAACAACTCAAAGATGTTTTCCCAATAATGCACATATGGACCAAGCTTTTTGACATAGGTTTCATCCTTGCACATACCAAGCTTCCAAAACTCTTCATACTTAGAAAGTTTGCCATTAATAAAATTTTCTATTTCAATTAATTTGGATGCATCATTCCCCCATATAGGGCAGAAAGGAATAGGATTTGAAGTTTAACATGTAATTTCAATTAACTTAAATCATTTGTTTGCCACAATTGAATGGGAAGCCCATGTTCAGGACTCCATAACACAGTAGTAATGGACATTTTGTATTACATCACAAGTTAGCCATTTGAATCCACAAAAAAATGAAACAAATGCATGTCCATTTGCCCAACTAAGATTTCTAGCCAATCCCTCAAACATCCTTCGACCCAAGTTTTGAAATCCAGAATTTCTTAGATAAGTTGGGGAATGAAGGGATGATATTGTGAAATCATGAATGTCTTCATCTAGTCAACCAAGACATAATTATCATGTTCTTTCAATTTTTTGAAAAAATATCCAAAATTTCCATCTATGTCTTCATAGGTGTGTCTTACAATTAAAAACCCGAGTTGCAATTCCTCAAACACTTCTTTTGCAATTATGAGATAGAAGAATGCAAACAAAAGAGTTAGGACAATTCTCATTACCCTTCACACAATTGTTGATTTGAATAATCAACTTTTTAGGCAATGGCTTAGCACCAATGAATTTTTCTAGAACCTTGAATGTAAGCAAATAGTGAACACATCCTTGCATCAATTGATGAAAGAATTCATTTTGTGATTCATGTTCAAACAAAATCCTTGATTCATTAACATTCTCTTTCTCCAAGGCTTGAAAAAGCCGCAATAATGACCCAATTGTAAAATTAGGATCATTTGGCCAAAATTTGTTGCAATACTAAACAAATGCTTCATCTCCATGACCATGAAAATCAATCTAATCAAAGTGATTAGGAGTTGACCAAAACTTGAAACCATTTTGTTTTTTATCACAAGTCTTAGAAGAATAATTTTGAAATGATCCATCTTGTCATGGATGATACAAAGATTCTTTTTTTGAGTTGGATTGATTTAGATCTCCATGTATGATAAAAACATCAACACAAATCTTAATGAATGTTGTGCTTTTGTAATTTCATTTCGTATTATTTTGCACTAGCACTATTATTTCCAACCTTTAATATCAAATCCTTCAATGATTCATAAATAATACACTTGACAAAGTTGGAAGTTCATTTCTTGACATTAACATGTAAATGATGTCTCTTTTCCAAATGATTCGCAGCAAATTGAGAGATTCCGCCAATGCCTAACTCCTTATTGATCTACAATCCAAAAAAAAACCAACATAAAAACTTTATCAAAAGGTTGACATTTCAAACCTTCATCTAATTGAACACATTTGACAATATGTGATTAATGTTCAATTTCAATTTTCAACCTAGTGGCCACTAGGTGGGAATACAAGCATTGTCATAAACCTTTCACCAACATTGACAAAATTATTTTTTTCTAATTTCAACTTCATTAAAAATAGTACATTAAAAGTCACCAAAAAAATGTATGTTAATTAAAAAGTCAAGCTCATCTTTAGCACCACATTGATTTGCTTACAAATGTCTTTCCATGTAACTAAAATCAAAAGTCAAACATCTTGTCAACCATCTCCAATGCCTTTCATTTCATGTAGCATAATATTGGTAACTTGCATAATTAGAGGCTATACGAATACCTTTGCTTGCCTAATAGTGCTTCATTGCTTCTTGGTCCACCCACATTGACTTTCCCATTTGTACACCATGTATGTTGATCATGCCAAACCCACAACTTTGTACCAAGTTTCCTCACAAATATTGACCCCTTGAATAGTGATAAATTTGTGTTTCATGACATCAACTCTCAAATTGATTCGGCATGGAATGTTTAGACCATGGGCCTTTTTTATGCTCAAAAAAATCATCCAAGACTCATGATTCACCATAGTAGTTTTTTTGTGAAAAAAATGTTAACAACAATTTTGAAAACAGTAAACAATAGCTCCATTGTTTCAAATCAATTCTTTGGACAACAATTTATCCATCCTTGTGATGGAGAGCTTGACATTTTCCTTTTTCTCAAAACCATGATTTGTAATAGTGCCTTTCCATTTGTTATAAAGTTCTTTTCATTGCAAATCTACAAAAAATATGATTTTGATCTACAAAGAATTTTCCATGCAAAAAATGGCCCAAATTCACTAGATTACAAAGCAACTACAGTTCCAAAACCAAATTTTTATGATATCATCTAGTAGGTAGCCAAGAATATAAAAGGATTTTGATTTTTTCTAATGTTGGGCAAGTACCTGGATTGTTAGATAAATCAGCAGTTCTCTGGAGCTGAAGGAACACATAAGCTAAATAAGAACTTTGAAAGGTAGCATTCACTTGTTTATGATCAAGCCTAGTTTACATTCAAACTTTTCAGGTTAGAAAACATGTTCAATCCTTAAAAGAGGTCCTATCTTTCTTTTAGAATTCAAGGCTTCTCTACAATGTTTGCAATTTTGTTAGCCCACAAATAAGAGGTTTTGGTCCTATGTATGTTGAAGTACCTTATTTGGAAAGTAGAATTCATAATTGATCACATATCCTTTTCTTCACCCAGTTGACAACCCATAATCAGGCTCAAGTTTAGCAATCACAGTGTGTATAAGATGATAGAGGTCTATAGCTGAAATTGGTATCACTTTGTAAATATTGGAACCACAAGATGCTTGCAAATCAGGTCTTGAGACTCAACAAACCCCTTCTATGACATAATAACCTCAATTGAATATGCTACAATCTGAGGGTCTTGTAGGAAAAGAATCCCACCTGTTGGGCAAGAACCTTAATCACAACGACCTCAGCCTGATATATAGAAGCAGGCAGAACATCTAGATGCTTGCAAGAAGACACCTGGTCAAAACCTGTAACCTGCTTGTTTGCTGAATCCAAAAACTGTTCACCATCCAAATAAAATGGCTTGATCTGGGCAATTGCTGCATCCAAACCAACCTTTCATACATACTAACACTCACAAACATACCCAAAACATACATATTACAGGAAAGGAATGAGGATTAGGTGTAGAGAAACATGTCCAGTCTTCCACAAGGTGTTTGGTGTCACTAGTGAAAATGAATGTAGTCAACTGACTCTCCACTAAGGTAGTACTTACATCCTTGTTCTTGGTCCAGATCCATATGGTTTTCATGGTTGTTTGTGGTGATCCCAGTTGTCCACTTGCAGCTCTATCAAATGAGGATCTGATGAGTCCCCCATTATTTACACTGAGCTGCATCGAAGGACTTGTAGACCCAGTAGTTTACTACAGCATTACATGTCTATATGCTGGTCACCTTCTCTTCTAGACTATTTACTTCCCAAATGTCAGAAAATTTCCACTGATACAGATAATATGTCAACTCACTTTCTATGTGGAACTCTGTTAAATACTACTATAGTGTCATAAGAACAAAGACTACCACAGTTAAGCTACCTGCCTTAAGTGATGCATTCAACCCAAAACCAGGAAGCTGGTACAGTGATTCTTCCACAAGTTCTTCCAAATACCAACAAATAACAGAATCTATAGGACCAAAAATGACTATGTGCCAACTAGAGAAAAACATTCAGGAGGTTTGGTCAAAGGTATAGATTATGATATAGAACAGGGATAAGCAGTGAGAAAACTGCAAGTGTCTTAACAAATAATAAGAGAGAGATAGGACATAAAATCTGCAGAATTCTTCACAAGCATAAAAAACGACTAATCTTTTCAAAAAGCTTGACTAGATGTAAACATACCAGGATCATGACTAGATGTAAACATACCAGGATCACAGTTGGGGGATTGACCAATGCAATGCTTGTCTGAACTTTCCAAAGTTTGTTGATATGACAACAGCCCAACTATTGGCCTCTGCACAGTGTTGACCTCAACAGGTGCAAACTTAAAGCTAGCATTTGAACCTATTGAAGATTGGTAACCGTTGGTGCCAAAAATTCATCACCACTTGCATGGATCTCAAAGCTTGATTGTGATGTGAATGAGCTGCAGGATGATCCAATCCCATCAATGTTGGGAGTGGCAGGTGCATAACCATCATAATACTCATTATACTTCTGATTAAAGCTGATAGAGCTGAGGGATGATCCATGGAGGGAGGAATCCATGCTGGGGATCTCTAATGGAGGTGGTTTGGGTGGCAAATAACTGGGCTGGGTTGGTGGCAACTCTTTGCTGATTGCAAAGGACCAGATACTGTCAACTCCCCCACTGTTTCTCACTCAGGTCACAAAGCATGTCAAGTTGTCAACAAAGTACTTCCTGTCTTTCTTCATTGTCCTGCATTGTACATCCCCCTTTTGAGCATTCATCCTCCATTCAACTGCCTGTTCTTTGCAAGATTGAATCTGGACTTACTGCTCATATTTGATCAGTGAACACAATAACTTAATGGAACTCTGGACATGCCCACTAAGTCTAGACTGCCCGTTCCTTGCCCATTGAACTACATATATGCAACCACCATTTCACAATCATTTTTCCTGCAAAGAGAATAGACAGGAAATACTACTCTCAACACTGCAACATTCACTGACAATTATAGAGGACAAATGGCATGGAATTGAAAATGCACACATATGTGGGTCAGCCATTAGCAAAAGAGACAGTAGAAAAACCTGTCAAGTACAACATGGTAAGCGCCATAAGTTTTGGCTTCATCCACAGCCACTATCCTGGGGTGAACAGTTGCTCTCACCTCTATGAATGACTCCACCTGTATTCAAGACATTGACATTAAGTTCTTTAATTCCTTGTGAATAACATGCAACAGCAGGATCAAAAGAAAGTCAAACAACAAGAAGACCTGTTCAAAGCTTCAGGCATGTGGTTATACAATGATCTGCATCTTGAGTTTCTGTTGCATTTCTGGATGGTAACAGAAAGATTCAGTCATTACAAAAGCTACCATCAAGAAACATAGCTAAAGTGTCAATAGTATCCTCACTCAAACATTCATCAAGATGACAAAGACACATAACAATGATGACAAGGGGCAGGGGTTTTATGTCACAGGGCATTCTGGTATAACTTGCCTCCTGGATTGGGTCTCTCAATGATCTTAGTCTTACCAGTTACATTGTAAAATTAGCTTTGATGGTGGACCTTCCTAGGTGACCACTTTTAGTGAACACAACAAATGTCACATTATTCCTCTGTAAGTGTGTATTAGGAGAGGATTCCATACAATACTTTAGGCCCATAGCCCAGACAAGCACATTTTTTACAAATAGACACAGTGATATCTCAGTCATACAAACCTCAATATGGAAAGTTGAGGGAATGTGCACAATTCAATGTCCCAAAATTGAACGAAGTAAAACCAACTTCAATCATGGGCGAAACATTGACAGAATGTAACATTATATTACTCTTAGCTAATGTGTCATGAACAGCTACTTCTGACTTTCAGAAAATAGCCAAAACAAGCCACACCACATTGCTTTACATTCTTATCTGTAGAATAAGATAAGAAGAATCCCCACCAATTATATGAAGCAAGCGACGAACAGGATGTAAGGGTGCTGCCTCTGTAAGACGAGATGCAGGTGGTGATCACCCTAGATGCTGTTTCCACCCCAATACAGTACCTCAATGATAAAATTTGTTGACCATCACAATAGTTAGACCTGAAACATCTCTACTAAAGAGGAGGACTTCCATCCTTCAACTTGTTTTGTTCATAAGAAGTTTTTGAAAAAATTAGAAAGCATTAGTGACTTTGAAGACAACCAGAACTTGTAGTTCCTCCTGCTTACCAGTTTGGTGATTTTTTCAATGCTAGCCAGGGGTATTGTCCCCAACGGTACAAGCTGTTTTGCACCCTCCCCTTGCAAAATGCAGAACATAATATAAGTAACCCTGGCCAAAGCAAGAGATGAAGGAGCTTTATGCCTATGACCTGCTTACAGAGAATTTAAAAGAGAGATCTACAGTTACTGATTCTAAAAACAGAGCACATCATTATCTCCAAGGCAATGACGCTGGCAAAAAGAATCCCACAAAGTATTGAAGTTTGATCCAGGTTAGAAGGAATGATTGAGTCATAAGTCAAACAATAACATAGTCCAAAGGCAGATAAAGCTAACCACAAAAAACAAGTGGAAATTTGTGACCAACAATAAACCAGCTGCATCAAGGTTCACCAGAACCACTGCCCTTCCCTGCACCCCTGTCTGTTGTTAATATCAATTCTTCAGTCAGTAACACTTTTGTTTTAAACAATTTCATGCACACATGCTTAACTTAGATTTTCATCCAAATTGAACCTACTTGGCAGAATTGACAACATATTCATGAGGAAACTCCAGATACAAACCTCTGCCACAATTTCTTCCGCTGGAAGTAGAAATCCATCCAAGCTATGTGCCAATGAACCTGTCCCTGCCTGTCACCCAAATTTCCCCTAAATTCTAGCTATCTGTCCACAATACCTTCCCATGCCTTTCCTGCATGACCTAACAATGCAAATCATGCAGCCTTATAATATTACTATGAAAAACAAATAACCGTGGAATCAGGTTTGAAGAGGGAACCAACTCTACAATGAGATTCACATGCTTGAAGATTATGTGTTACCAATTGAGTCATGTCGGATGTGGCCACTAGTAAGCGTAAACAAAACATTTTTCTTGAATCTGACATATAAGAATAATGGATGGAGACAATACCTCGTGCAATGCATGCTGGCCCACGACAGACATCCAATTTAGATCATCAAGCCAGCTTTCACCTGTGTCCATAGTTTGCCAGCCTACCATTGTCTCATTCCCTCTACCCCTGCATTCACAGCAATGAATGGTCTTTTTGTTGCATGTCCACAAACATCATTCTGAAAAACCCCCAAAGCTAAAGGACAAGGGTACATGAGAGTTGATACCGTTTTGCCAAAACTCTCTTCGCAGTACCTTTACACCCATCAGTACCTTCTGCAAAAAGTGTCTTCTGAAAACACCTCCAACAGAATACACCTAACTTTTATGCCCGCATGTGTAAAACACCCTATGGTGCTCCTCTACAGTGTGGTACATTGAGGACTATAGTCATTCATATCCTGTTGGAACAAGTGGAAAAATACTCTATCGCAAGTGCCCACCAGCCAAGAACAGATTGGTTGTTTCCTTTAGCAATTTTGAATTGCTCAAAAATAAAACCTGCAGTCTCTCCCTTCATCAAGCTGTGATTGGGCATCACTACACAGACCAACATTGATTAAAATTTGCACGGAGTTGGACTTAACTGTAATTGGAACCCATGAGACATGTTTGATTTGCATTGCTCATTATGTGTGGATTGAATCCTGGTCAAAGGAAGCATGCACATATAAACATTGCACCATTGCATTATCGCCCTCTGATTCCATTGGTTGGGTATACATTGCTTCATTGGCTTGTGTTCCTGCAAAATGGCATCAAGTCTATAATCATTCACATGGCTTTGAATTCATTGTATCTTCTTGCATTCTGATATATCCCAAGCCACCAGCAAGCTATACTGGCAAAAATAATTGAGCCCTAACTTCAGCCCTAGCTGTTGAATGTAACATAAAATTCAATCCTACATCCTAAATTGGATTAAGGGAATGCTAGTACCTCTGATAGATGAGCTTTTGAGTCTCAGCTTGGTGTGTTTCTTCATGTTAAAGCTCCGTGAAGACCTTGTGTTTATTGGTTGTAATGGACTTTGGCCATTTCCATCTAAGAAACATAGAACACAAAAAAGTGAATGAGACAATAAAACAGAGTCAAATATACATAAGCTAAGATGATAGTGGAAAATCAAAGGAGCTTACTTTCCTCACTGGCAGCCATCAGCTCCATATCCTCCACAGTCACCAATCCACCCTCCAAGGCCTGTTTCTGCGTCTGCAATTATCACTTCATACTGATTTAGTCCAAAAACATGCAGCAAAACAACAACTTTCTTGATAAGCTCAGCTACTCAAGTGTTTAAACTAAGTTACAAGACAGCAGGAATTGCAAGCCCAGTCACAACCATAAATGGGAAACACTAAGATTGTTCCTGATGCAAGAGATTGCAGAGGTAACTCCCCAATAGCACTTTGAAGGTAATAGTTGTATCAGCCAGTTAAACCAAAAAGAATATGACAAGAGTGAGTGCAGTCATAATTCTGTGAGTGTCACTGACAAAGTATTAACCATCACCTTCATCATAAATGACAGTGACTAGTTGTCATCATTCCCCACTGACTGCAGCTCCTGATGCTAGGTGTAGGTAGATATAAGTATACAATCACCTATTCATACTTTCAGCAAACAAATATACAACAATCTGCTTTCTTGGTTTTTGCTGCATTTCTGGAAGCCATGGAAAGACTCATTCATGAAGCACTTAAGACATATCTAATAAAGAAAATCAAAATTCTTTTGACTCAAGATGCAAAAAACATGTGAATGTAAGCTTCACTTTGTTTTAGCTTGTCCATGAACAAGCAAGCATCTTCGCCTAAAGCTATAGAGAGTTGTGGTTGGGGTTTACTGTAACATGAACAAATCCTTTAAGCATACTACTAGAAAATATACCTACAAAATGTCGGGACGTCACAACAAAACAAATGTGATTGTAGGTCCTTGGTGGAGATGTTCTCACCTAAGCTCAAATGTGTCACTTAGTCTTATGTTTATTTGATATTTTGCATAGAAAGCACAACATTAAACCCTTCTAAAGGCCACCTCTTGCAATAGAGGAAACAGAAAGTCATTTCCATGTTTCACAATCACCACTGTTCACAAGAACCCTATCTCCTAAAACATCCAAAGGATCACAGAAGACACCTCATATCATGTGAAAAACAGGGCCACACAACACCACTAGGTACTTGCAAACTGTACTTTCTTCGCACCACAGATGTGGCCTCTAAGAAGACAAGATCTCCTTGGACATCATCGTGGCTTTCGATTATTTTCATCATGAATAAGGATTCCAAAAGCTCAAAAAATGCAGACCTCTTTAGGTGTGAAGAACACTTACACTACAATCTGGACTGGAGCATACCTGAGGACAACTCCCGGAACTTCCACAGCAACCAAAACCCTAAAAAAAATCACAATTTGGCCGGAAGCTCCTTGCCTTTGCTAAAGGAGTTTTCTACAAGCAATTACCACTCCTGAAGAAAATTCCTTTTCAATCACCACTGCCAGAAAACAGACATTGACACAGATAAAAGGGAGAGCCACAGAGAGAGTGAGAGAAGAGGGGGAGTCAGGGGGAAGGGAGGAAAACGAGCAAGAATATTGAGATACATACCTTGCGCCATTTCTTCTCGAGTTTCTGTTTCTTGTTGCCGAAATAGAACGAAGGCCAGTCTTCACCAATACTTTGAGAGAAGGCGGAGCCGATCTGAGGTGCCGCTTCTCAGACCGCTTGGCTTCGCGGTAGTGATCTCTTGCTCTTCTGCAGGAATGACACGTTCCTGAAGAAACCCATCCGCTCCCACATTCCCAGTATCGATGACGTTCGTAGTAGGAAGAATGTAAAGTGTCAAGAAGATTCCAACAAGAAGGAGAAGCCGCAGACATCACTGCTCCTACTGCTGTCGTGGCCGTCGCCAAAGAACGATGAAAAAAAACCACCTGAATTTTCAATATTCTGGAGCATTGTTGTCAAAAATGGTCATTCTCTTGCATAATTGTCGAGCAGGTGACCATATGCTGTAATTGTCTTAATGACGAAAAAACCCTTATACCTAGTCTATATAAACCAGTTCCGATGATAATCGGACCGGAATTATATCAATGGTCAGTAGGCTATTAATTCCCGTCCAATCAGCCCATTAGTTGACCTTGTTGCTCATCTGTAGTTGCGCTGCTCCTACTCCTCCTCTTTTTGGCTTTCTTTCTCACTCATTTGGCTATGGCGTACGTGCTCACAAACACACAAGAGACCGATGATAAAACCGTAGTACATCGTAGAATAATTTAAGTCCAAGCGAAAAGATGGAGGACTATCTGAAGCATGCATTGCTGGTAGTTGATGAAGAGGAGAAACAACAGCTGAGACATTCCTGGAGACAGTTCTTGATGGCCCACGGCGGCGCGGCCACCGCGTGGACTTTCCTCGGCGTCGTGTCGATCTGTGTCGTCGCGTCGTTGTCGAGGGGCAAGATGCCGGACCTCGATTTTATCGTGCTTTATATTATGAATCTTTCGAGCTTGACTCAGTCATCCCGGGGAATGTGCCATGTCTTGGTAGAGCAACTCAGCCGGTCTGCTGCGATGGTCAGGTCATTGCTTCGGTTCATTGGCATTGGTCCGAACGAGCTCATTTTGAAAGAGTATTACCGTGTTGTAACGGATGCCAGCCGTCTTTTATCTTGTTATCGTGAAAAGCCATGGCTTAACTCTGTCATCATGCTTCTAGACCTGCAAGAGGATTTTAGGTCAATACTCTTGGACCTCGATTTGTGCATGTGGACTATGTCTGCCGACTATGCCAGTGCATACAATGCCCAGGGAAATCCGGAATATTTACCCTGGGATCTCGACTTGATGCGTGCAGCCCATACAGATCAATGGATCTTAAGATCAGAGCTGTTGAGGAGATCGGAGGGTCGGGAAGCCACACAAGACCGTCTCCTTTCAGATTATCTCCTGAATAGGATGGTCATGTATGATGCCAAAACGCAGGATGGAAGTCTTCAACCATTTCTTTGGAACCCCGATCCTCAAGCCAAAGTTGGGGCACTTCTTGGGAGTGGCAGCTTTGGATCTGTCCATAAGTTTACATGGTTTGGCCTGGAATGCGCGAAGAAGTGCTTCGTTTGTAGGACCGAAGCGCAAGAGCGTGTGTTTCAGAAAGAGGTTGGAGTTCTGGCCTGTTTGAATCATCCAAATGTTGTGAAGTTCATTTGTTGTCATCGAGACTCAGACGAGCGGGCGATTGTGATGGAATACATGCCGATGAATCTCCAGGATTTCATCAAGCAACGTGATGCTTCAAGCAATACAGGATTTCCATTTACTCCTATGGCAGCGCTGGACATGATTTCACAAATTGCTTCTGGTATGGAGTACTTGCATGGAAAGAAGGTTGTGCACCGTGACCTCAAACCTCAAAACATTTTGGTTTCACCATTTACCAGTCCTGAGCTGCTTACTGCTGATGGCTATGCAAAACTGAAGTTGTGTGACTTTGGTTTGGCCAAGTCAATTGTTACATCCCAATCTGAACAACAATCTAAGGTTTGTGGTACAAGATTTTGGATGGCACCAGAAGCCTCTCCTAGAGGAGATGGTCTGGTGCCTCCGCAGTATCGCACAAAAGAAGCTGATGTTTATAGCTTCGCAATAGTGTGCTCACAAATTCTCTCTGGTGCGGATGAACCTTTTCCTGGTCCTTGGAATGGCTTCATTGATAGGATATCAGCACCAAGGAATGAAAGGCCTGAGCTGCCTCTCAACGTGTATCCTGCAAATTTACTTGATTTGATCAACGAGTGTTGGGACCCTGATCCACACAAACGCCCAAGTTTCTCAGTCATTTGTGAGAGTCTCAAGGAAATCAAAATTGAATTGTTGAGGATGTAAAAAACTTCTGATCTTCATGAATTATCTGAGTTTGCTACATAAGAGTTTGCAGAGGTGGCACTTGAATGATGACAGTATCCAAAGGGTTGTTGCCAGATTCAAGATCATGAGCTTGGACAACGATTGCCATGTCCACTCCTGATCAACATTGGTTTAATCCTGGAATGTTACAATAGTTTCAATTTTTCATGCTGTGTATAGCTGTAGTGTGACATTCAATAGATTGAGTAGAAAATTTATTATGTGATTTTTTTGGTAGTCTTTTTCCTTTTTTTTCTGTGTTTAGAAGCATCAGCTAACAAATCAACTGCCACTTTAGCGATCTGTGTATTGGACAGCTGTATTTTGTGTACAAAGTCTCAAATGTTTGTTTCTTGGAACCTGCTTTAAAAGTAGTTGTTATCTATGGAATAATCTGAGATGGGTGTCTATATTGTGATCATGGCAAGGTCCTTTGCAAATGGCTTCTGGAAGGTATTCGCCACAATTTCTCCAAATATGTCTGGTCAAACAAATCTCATGGTGGACTACCATAGCAAAAGCAGATCCAAATGTATACACATGCCAGTTTTGATTTAACAATTTTGTCCCAATATATCTGATCTAACCGATTTCATTGTCGACTACCACAGGGCAAGCAGATTCAAATGTGTATGCAAATTTTGATCAGACAATGATAATTCCCATACTTTGGGAGCTCCTGCTTGGATAATGGGAGCTGAAAAAGGCAACATTAGTCAAAATAAAATTGCATTAGCTCCTTCGCCTTCATTCTTTTGTTTTTTGATGACTTCTATCTTACCCCAAAATACACTTCATATAGAAGAGGTCATACATTGCTCAAATATCTATGGCCCAAGGTTCATTTTATATAGCATGTTCTTAGAGAGGTTTGACACTTAAAGAGTGTGGTCTGCAAGAAAAGGGGAACACAAGAAATTGCAGAATTGAAATTGCAGGTCCATGGAAAATAGGATGAATTGAGATGCCAAACTAAGGCTGAAGGTGCAGGGTTAATGTCAGAGTCTGTGAGCAGCTACAGAGGAGGCCATACTCAATGACATAACTTCACGGACCTGTGGTTTCACTTGGGTACGGTGTTCAAGCAAGTCTCCAATGCCAGAGAGTTCAAGTAGGTATGTGGCCTATGCATTGCAATTTCTTAAGAGACTTTGGAGAGTGTCTGTGAGCCACTCTTAGTCATTACCAACTCCATCTAAAAGGAGATCATGCCATCAGATCTGGCTGGAGAAGCATCAAGCACCCATCTTCTCATCAAGGTTGTGCAGAAGAGTTTTGGACCAGAGGCCAGTTCAAGACACCTTTGACAGAAGACTAGTGACCAAACATTGTTATGGAAATGCCCAGTTCTGACACTTTGCAGGGTAACACCCACAAACAAAAGATAGAAACCAACAAAATGCATTTTTTGAACCAAAAAACTAAAGATAAATGAAAGAAACAAATTCTCACTGACATTCTGAAATCCAATGAGGAACAATACCCCAACTGAGATCTTACAGAAATCAGTACCCAGAAAATGTAACCCAAAAAATCCATCCCATAGTTGCCAATGGGAATACCCGTAAGGCACAAAGAATGTCCTTGGAATGTGGCTCATCCGGTCCCTGTGTCCTTGGCCCAAGCCTGGAAAGAATCTGGCCCAAAAAACCGAAAAAATGTAGGTTTTTTGTGGGGCTTCAAGGGTCACTATGTTGCAAAGCTAATGACATAAATGGCAGGAATGCTGCTGCAGTTGGGTTTTGGAGTTTATCCATCCAACCAACCAGTGGGAAAGGGCAGTATAGCAATCATTGCCAGTTTTACAGTAACGTTTCATCTGGGGAAAAAATGGAAACTCTTTGCCACGAATGGCTTTCGCCCCACAAGGTCCTTGTTTTTTGTATTCTAGATTTCTCTCTCCTACAAAGAAAAGGTCTCAAGAGGCTCTCAAGAGTGTGAAAATCAACACGAATAAAGATTGGTCAACTGTTGTCATGCCTGGGGGCTTCATCACCACCGACACCACCCATGTAATGATGTTTTGCTCCTAAGTTGGCAGGCCACATTGATCCTTTTTCTTACATGTAGCAAATGGTATTTAGGACAACATTATTGTGAAATAATATAATTTTTGTGGATCATGAGAACCATGATCCACAAGTCAATGAATGTGATAATTGCACAAACAAAAATATGCAGCATTTGAAGCTTTTCCTTTTGTTGATACAGCACTTTTCCTGCACAGAAGTTAGCTCACCACCAGCCCTAGAAACCCTTTCCTTCCAAGGAGACTTTGCTGCTCCAAGAAGGCTCAAATTACCCATATTGGATGTTGTAGACCACAGGCTAATGGCCTCACAAAAGCTATTTTTTCTGACTCTAGAATTTCTGAACTATTTGCAAGAGAGATATTAACAAAGGGAAGTGTAAATTGTCCAGAATTAAAAAATTGCTGCAATAAATTGTGTTGGGTGGGTTAATTAAACTCAAAATGTTACAGTATGTGAGTGGGCAAATTGATGAAGATGTTGCAATCTGCAATGCAAGATAAGGAAGAAACCTAAAAATCCAATTCTTATGAGAAGCTGGTTTGTAACTTGTGTTGGGATTTGCATTAGCCTTCCACCAACTCGTGTGGCTTTGGTGCTGTAATTTGCTGATGTTTAAGATGTCTGTGGTGCACATCAAGCCTGCAATGACATGATTACCATGGCATTTGCATTAGCCTGTCACCAACATGCATTGATTTGGTGCTGTAATTTCCTGATGTTTGTTAAATGTGCCACAAATCAAGCATAAAATGATGTGATTATGATAAGTCATACTTAAATAATTCATTCATGCTGCAGAAGTTGCTTTTGTGTTGTGTAGATTACAGATGGTGAACCCTTTAAACCCACAGGTGTTTTTTGAAATTTCAATTGGGGGTACTCCAACTGGCAGAATTGTGATGGAGTTGTACAAAGATTCAGTCCCCAAGACTGCAGAGAATTTCCGCTGTCTCTGCACTGGAGAGAAGGGACTTGGGCAGAAATTTGGTCAACCACTTCATTACAAAGGCTCATCATTCCATCGGGTTATCCCTGAATTCATGTGCCAGGGTGGTGATTTCACAAAGGGAAATGGAACTGGAGGAGAGTCAATATTTGGGGAAGCATTTCCAGATGAGAATTTTGTGAGGAAGCATTTGGGTCCTGGAGTTCTGTCTATGGCAAATGCAGGACCAAATACAAATGGCTCGCAGTTCTTCATGTCTACTGTGCCCACCCCTTGGCTGGATGGAAAACACTGTGTGTTTGGACAAGTGATTGAAGGTTTCAATGTAGTGAAGGCCATGGAGGCTGTTGGTTCATCATCTGGGAAAACAAAGAAGGCAATCATCATCACTGATTGTGGTGAATTGAATCCTCCAGAATTCAAATAGCACCACCACATGTCTATGATTTCTGCCCTGATTTCTGGAAATCAAACAAACACTTGTGAGACAATTTTTATTACTTGGGGTACCATAAAAAAATTCCTATTGACATTTGGTTGCACATTGGCATTTCTCACAAGTATATACTCAAAAGCAAGTGAGCAAAACCTGTTTTTGCTTTCATTATTGTCAGAGGACATTGCCATAGTAGATGAGACAGAGATTGTCATTTACATGTCAGTAGTAAGAGATACTGCTTGAATATGTTGCTTCAATCTCATTCGCAAATGTAGATCCCACTCTAAAATCCTCGTTCCCTCCAAGGCAAGAGGTGTACCCATTCAACCATCCTTGTTCTTTTGTGAGAAACCTACATATAAGTACCCACAACAATTTGGAAAGACTTGCAGAAAAAAAAACTCCCAAAGAACATTGATTCTGGAATGGTCTCCTTCCAGCAATGACTATTGCTATGGTACACAGATTGTGACTGATTGCTGGCAGGGAGAAACTGTCGTTGGAAAAACTGTACCCCACAATGTGAGATTTAGAATGCTGGAAAGTCCCATCCCATGTGAAGAATCTTGTAGCAAGTGAATTCCTTGAGCATTGAATTGACATGATGAGTTGCTCCCACCACTATACCAATTGAAGAACTCTGATTGAATACAATCTCTTTCTGCACAAGTTAACTTGCTGTGTAAAGCAAACTACAAATAAGTAACCTCTGGAGATATGAACAAACCCTCTCTCCCTTGCAAATGTCAACTTTGAATTCTTTTCTTCTTAATGATAAGTGAAAGCAATTTGAACCATCTTACCACCCTTGGCATCGTGTTTGTGCCTCCCTTAATATGCTCATTGGTACATAGTTACATACACATCAAAACATAATTTTATACTATTTACACCATCCAACATATTTTCCAACATGTTGCCAAATGTTCATCAAACTCAAATGTGTTCACCTAGATGCAAGAGCTTGGTTTACCATTACACCTATTTTATCCCCATGTTTTGTTTATTGTTCTCAATGTTTTCTACTAGCCTTTCAAATCAAGCTCTCAAACTTGTCATTAGTTAGCTTTCTTTAATAATGTAGCTATTCTCACAATTTGGAATTTTAACTCACCCATGGAAGCAAGCATACAAGGACACATTGAACGGTTTGTGTTGCTTATTGATTGAAACTTGAGCATGATTTGTGAATAAATGCATGTGTTTTTTTCATCAACATTTCAATTCATCTATTAAAATGTCCTTTTTAATACTAAATTATATATCTTCACATCTCAATTCTTGTCATTACCGAATTCGAGCAAACAATTTTTTTCCCCCCAATTTACTCTATGCAATTAGGAAATGCACTTTTTTAAGTAGTGCAAAGAATTGAACTACTACCAAGACCAATACTAAGGAGATTGACTTTTTCTTTTACTTTTAATGACAATGATTTATTGGAGCTAGTTTAGTTAGGACAATTTTAGATTTTATAAATTGTAAATCGTAGTTTTCAAATTGGAATCTGTTTGGCACATTCACAAGTGAAGAGGTATTGAAAGCTATCTTTTTGGATTTGTGCTTTTTAAAAGTTTTTTTTTTCAACACGAGCAAATTTTCCATATCTTTTCCACCAATTTGTATTCCATTTCTCTTCAATTTGAATTTAATCCAATTGAATCTTAATCCAATTATTGAATTGAAATTTAATTTAATCAAATTTAAATTCCATTCAACATATTTGAATACAATTTAAGAATTTGAATTAAATTCAATTAAATCTAAGTCCAATTCACTTAAACATTATTTCAATTCAAGTCACATACATTTGAGTTACAAGGCAAAGGCAAAGAGCATATTCCATGGAGAAAATGATGAAACTACTGGCAATTCCAGTATTTCCTGCATGAACAAACACCAGCCTCAAAGCATTGGAATCAATTGGTATCCCTTACTATGATTGCTCTACCAACTACCTTCACAATGAACTTGATTGAACTGTGGCAGTCTCTACATACCCTTAGATTCTTGATAATATGGAGTTCCATACCAGGAGGTGTGTTGATAAGCCCAAATGCAATCACCAGTTTCTCACTCTGGTGACACAATTGAAACTGCTATTCTTCTTCATCTACATCATGCATGAAATTTTTTGTGTCTAGTCCATACCTAACATCTTCATTTGCCCAAACAATCTCTTTAGGTCCGCATGAATTTCATCTATTTGTCGATGGTCTTGATCATTACTACAAATGTAAGAACTTAATTCTTCACCTCAATCCAAGTGTGACCTCGCTGTATCTTCACACCCCTTTCCCTTCCTCTGTTGTTGAACACATTCACTGAGATCCCCACTTGCCAGCAGCAGCATAGATGTTTGACAGCAGCACATAGCCTCCAGCATTTCCAGGTTCCCTTTCAAGAACTTGTTTAACAAGGCGTTCTCCCAACTCCAGGTCACCATGAATTCTGCGAGCACTGAGTAAGGCTGTCCACACAGTTTCATTTGGCTGACAGGACATTCCCTTAATAATATCCTCTGCCTCATGCAGATCGCCAGCACGGCCAAGGAGACCAACCATGCAGACATCATGCTCAACTGTTGCAGGGAGACCATAAACTGAACCCATGGATTCAAAGTAGCACAGGCCTTCATCCACTAGGCCAGCATGGCTACAAGCTGACAGAAGACAAACAAATGTGATGTAGTTTATCTCAAAGTCTTTTTGACACATCTGCTCAAAATGTGTAAGGGCTTCCTCACCATGTCCATGCATGGCATACCCATTAAGCATAGTAGTCCAGGTGACTAAGTCGCATGAAGGTAAATTGTTGAACACTCTTGAAGTGTCCTTCATACTTCCATACTTCCACATTTGACATACATGTCAATGAGCCCATTCCCCACAAAGGCATCTGACTTGCAACCACTTTGAATGGCCTGTTCATGAGCAAGCCTGCATGCTTCAATTGCAATACACTGGCACATGCACTCAGGACCCCCAGAAAAGTGACAGAGTCCAGTGGCACACCTTCCTGTTGCATTTGTTTGAATAGCTCCAATGCCTTCCACCCTTGGTTACATTTCCCATGTGCCAATGTCATGGCATTCCAAGGGACCACGTCACGCATGGGCAACTTGTTGAACACTCTCCAAGCATCCTCCATGCTTCCACATTTGGCATCCATGTTAACAAGGCTATTCCCCACAAACACTTCAGACTGCTTTCAATGATCGGCTTATGAGCATGCCTGGCCTCGTCAATTGCCCCTACACTGGCACATGCATTCAGGAACCCCACAAAAGTTACACATCTTGGTTGCACACCTTCCTGTTGCATTCGATGAAATAGTTTGAATGCCTTCCACCCTTGGTTACATTTCACATGTCAACATATCATGGTATTCCAAGAGACCACGTCATGTGAAGGCATCTTGATGAACACTCTGTGTGCATCCTCCATGCTCCCGTATTTGGCATAGATGTCAGCAAGGCTATTTCCCTCAAAGATATTGGACTCACAGACACTTTGAATAATCTGCTCATGAACATGCCTGCCTTCTTCAAGTGCCATTACACTGGCACATGCATTCAGGACTGTTACAAAGGTGAGCGGATCTGGGTCCACACCTTCCTGTTGCAATCATTGAAATAGTTCTACAGCCTTCTGCCCTTGCCCACATTTCACATGTCCCCAAATAATTGCACTCCAGGAGACCACATTGTGCAACAGGATCCTGTTGAACACTCCATATGCATCCTCCATGCTCCCACATTTGGCATAAATGTCAACAAGCCTACTGGCACAAACATGTTATCATCACAACCAGTTTCAATCATCTGTTCATGAGTACTAGTGTGGCCTGTGCCATTGGCCCAAGTGTTACCATGTCCTCAAGTGATTTTTCCTTCCAAAACCTGGTTTTTTAGAATTTATTTGAATTTTCAGTGGCAGGAATCACTTAAAAATCAACATCCCCCGCATTCTGAATCCAAATCTTACCAAATAACCATTAAATCCTGCACATCGAGATCTTTCCAACAACACCAAAGGCACATTCCAATTTCTCCATAATTTTCAGCTAAGATTTAATTTAATTTTCCATGAAGAAATCATTTAATATTCAAGAACTTTTGCACCGTAAGTCCAAACATCATGGAACCATGCCTATGCACCCCTCCTTGTCAAGAGCTTTCCAAAGAGACCAAGAACACAATCTGAAGCATCCCAGTTCAGCGGATCTCATCAGTACAAAGCAAAACAAAATAAAACAAACAAACTACCTTCCTTCATAGATATGTTTGCCCTCTTCAAGTGCTTTTAAACTAGCACACACATTGAGCACTGGAACAAGAGTGAAAGCATCTGGAGTCTTGCCTTCTCATTGCATCAAATGGGAAGCTTCCAATTTCCTCTCATATTGCCTAGCCTTCACATATCTCAAGAGCCTTGTGTTCCAGTGCCATTACAGCCATTTTTGGTTCCACCCATGAAGGAGGGTTTCTTTGGTCAACAAGCCAGAGTGCCTCATGTGTCTTCTTATGCTTGTAATCTGGATACTTTGCATTCACCTACCAGGAATGATAAGAATGATCTTGTCAGCCATGTGTTCCTAACAGCTTGTGTAGATTTGGCTAAAATAAGAACCCAAAAAGCTGAAGTTCCTCTTGTCAATCAGAGAACAGAAACAGTGATAAAATTCATTTACCTTCTCTGACCTGTGATCACACCATTGTGAAGGACCTCAAAAGAAATCCTGCCAAAGTTACCCCCTCTGGCCTACTGGAACCATTAAAACTGGTGAGAAGCAGACAAGAAAATTCCATCAAACTGTGGACCACTGTGTTCACATATTAGCCACCATGAGAAATTTGCATTTGAATTGGGTCCAGAGTAGTAATGCAGATGGCAGTTACTTCACAAGCATATTGTTGTTGTCTAATGTTTCCAAAGTAGTAGGGACATCTGGGGTTTTATGGAGGATATTAAGAAACATTTCAGCAAACAAAACCAGTACTATGGCAGGCTTGTAGAAGAGAGATGAACATAGAAGCGCACAAATGTCCTCCTCATCTCTGACTGCCACCTTTGTTTCTATCCATTCCATTCTATGTAGCAACCTCCTCCTTGCCACCCTCCCTCCCCATGCTCTTGTGCTGTTGAAAACAACTGCTCCCTGCACAGAGCAGTGCACTGCATGCCATGATAAAGACATTCCTTCTCAAACCTGGTGTTTCTTCCTCGACTCACCAATTAGTACAAAAGAAAAGTAAATTGAATACAGAATGCAAACATCGAGGAATTATCAAAGGGAAAGCATAAATGTTTTCAACACCTTATAGGTCTATGTGAAAAAGAATTTTGCTTGAGGCTGCTTCAAAGCTTCACCAATAAATTTATAGAAAGAGTTTGGATTCAGAGGCTGGACATCCACTCCTTGAGTGGACAGCATAATGTTAGTGTATCTAAAAAGCCATTGCATATTAATAGTTCATGACTATTTAGACATGAAAGAATTGAGGTTAAGAAACAGTTCAATCCCCCAGGGAAAAAGCACTAAACCATCTCCAGAATGTTGATAGTGCCCATAGAATTTGCCACTACTAGTGTTTGGCTTCCCTCTCCAACAGACACTTGAAACAAATAGCCCACCATCCTCTTCAATTTCCCAGTTACTGGATCAGTGCAACCAAATTTATGGGACATCATTTTCATGGGGAGTGACTTATGGTAAGCAAAAACCTGCACATGCAAAATTACAGACATAAATTACAGTTACACCTCACAAATCCACAAGTATGTAAGTAAGATTCTTAGACAGAGGAAGATTTCAGGTAACACCATCAAGGGCAAGGATGATGTAGTACTCATTTGTGGAACAAGGCCCCAGATTCTGTGCAAAAAATTCACACAGACCATTGCTCAGACTCCTAAGAAAGAAAAAAGAGCTCCATAACTGTTGGGATAGACAAAGAAGAAAGACAGGACAAAACTTACTTCATTTGTCTCTGGAACACAAGCAATATACCCATCTGCAATTCATAGGCCAATAAAATTCTGCAACAAATAAAGCACCAAGCATATAGTGAGTGTAGCAACAGGTTTTGCATATAGAATTAGCAACAAATTGCTTGCTAAACTTTTTCATGTGTCAAGTAATCCTAAAACATTTGAACAATGAGATGGTGCCCTACCAAGATTTAAGACCCATGCCATCCTTTTCATTGGTATGTCCAGTATAGGGAAGAGAGCACATGGTTAAGGCATTGGGTATCATATTGGCTCACTTCAGATCTCATAGTTAAGTGTGTGTCCATTGAGGCAGACACAAGAGTTGTTGGGTCCACAAACCTGACATAGCTCCCTGCTTTGTTATGGCTAGCCAGGATGCATAATGGCTTCCTGGTGGTGCAGAGATCATAGCAGTAAATTTTCTAATCTGCTGATCCAAAAAGTGAGCAAATGACTTGAATCTGGTGGAAACTGTATACAGCAGACATTTGCCTTCGTTTTGATGGTCCCTATGCTACTCTCCTGCAGCAAGTATGCAAAGGAAGCTCTTTTGTTACAAACTCAGAACATGCATGATGAAACATTGCACTACTCACAGATTGCAAACTATCCAGTTCAATTCCAACTTTAAACAGTCTCTACATGAGTAAAAGAATGCACATAGCAGCAGAGATTTTAAACACTGCAAATGACATCTCATGAAATAGTGTGAGTGAGTTGGAAAAGTAGAAAAATTTGATGAAAGAAGTGTAGAGGCAAGCTTAACCTGATCAATGCTCCAAAGCTTGACAGTGCTGTCAAGCTTTGGAGCATTGATCAGGTTAAGACAGCACTGCCACTGGCCAGTTTGGTAGGATCTGCCCATGAGAAGTCCTCTGACCAGGTCCTCTTCTCATGCTCCTCATACTCCATCAGCACTTGGCTTGTGCTGGAATCCCATAACTGCGTATGGACAGAAAGATGAAGCTGAGAAAACAAGACAGCAAACAAGAGACTTCAACCATCAGCTGGGATGTGGCTAATAATAATTACCTGAGTAGGGATGGCACACATGTTGCTTAACTCTCTGGAAAGGAAGTGATAGCATTGGTGGCATAACACTGGTTTGTGTTCTGCTTGATCACAAGGCCCTTGTGCAACTTGGGTTGATGGCTCTCTTGGTGCTTGTCCTACAATGACACACCCATTCATTCTCATCAGAGAAGCACAGCGTGATAGAACACCTGTACCCAAATTGACATCCAGATAAACAACTACACACTTCACAAACATTACCTGAAAACAGTCTGCAGTTTGAAAAATCTGGTGGTGAACACACACACAAATCCTTATGAATTGGACACAGTGTGAACTTCAGAAATGCTCATCATCCTGTCCCCTATGCTTTGGTTTAGAGGAATGTGCCCGTTTGCTCTGAGAGACCGAACATACAACACACTAGAGGCTGTACGTACCTGATAGTTGGGGTGCATGGACGATGGACGATGGATCTTGAGAAATGCGTATCCACTCCTCGTTCTCATCCTCCTGACTGTCCTTATGTATCTGCTCAACTTCCTTCGAAACACTTCCACGGACTGAAGAAGCCACTTCCTCAGCAAGATGGCCAGTGGTATAAAGCTGTGACAATGAGGCATTGTCTTCATGCTGCAAAGAGTCAGATTTCCTCACAGCAGATCCGGCAATTTCTAGATTCAAACCTCTTCCTTCACTATAAAATCCCAAGAGATCTCACAAACCCACAATTGTAATTCTTGCACATCTTTCTTTCCTATCCACCCTGAATCCTAAAGCTCTGAAAGCTGAGAGAATGGTACTCGATCTCGATGCCGAAGTGCGAGGAGCGACACTCCGCTCCGCTGCCGGGTCTCGACCGAAGTTCCGCCCCGTGATCGGCTCGTGTTCTCCCACACGAAAGAATAAAACTAACAAAAGGGCAGACCACGAAAGACACCCAAAAAAACAAAAAAAAACCGTATGTCTAATTTCTAATACGGTCTATATAAAATTAAATCGTGCGCAGGCCTTTCACCGGCCGCCCATCTACCGCATGCTCGTAAAGCACTGCCTGGATTTTTCCTTTGTATTGCACGGGCTCCAAAACCCTACGCTCTTTATCGAAATCCCTGTGACTGGGATTTTGAAATCGCGAACCTCATGCAAGAAAGGAATTTTGCGCGAGGTAATGGAATCTTTCCGGGGACTAGGGATATGGTAGAAGAATGGCCTTTTTCGTAAACCCTTGTGTTCTTAGATACAGGATTAACAGGGAGCTTGTGACACAGACCTTGAGCATGGCTTGAGAGCTGCAAAAGGTTCACAGGATGTATCAATAGTGCGTTTTTTTTTTTTGTATTGATTTCTATTGAGAGCTTTTGCAAGCAAAAATCTTCGAATGTCAAGGTTTATGCTGAATGTTGTTATCAGGAGAAGAAGAAGAAGAAGCTATGGAGCTGTCGGTGTCCTCCTTGAAGCAGTTGTTCCAGGGCTGAATCGCAACGGCCCCTTATGCCTTGAGTTTGTAAGACACAACATTTCTCTTGCTGTCGTCTCAGATCGAGAATCCGGTATCACTTCCGCTCACAACAGGTCGGTTTGTGAAGACAATAACCCTGAGATTTGTGTGTCGTTTGCTGATTCTTGCGAACCGGGACGAAAGATCTTTGCCATTCTTGACATATTAAGTGCATGTGAATCCCGTTGGAAAGATGGTTGTCCATTGTTTTCCTATTCTCCAATTGTTGGTTGTTAGAAGCAAGTGTCTGAAGAGTTCTAGCAGCGACCTTCAGAATTGTTGCTTAATATTTGGAGTATCTGAGACTGTTTGCAGATTCACAGAAAACAATGTTGGGAATCGGACTGGCAACACCAGTAGTGGCAGTGCTGCAGCAAATGTGACCGCTTCCAAACAACCATCTACAGGAGTTCACACAGCAGCTTCATCTGATTTTGTTGCCACAAGGGCTGCATTGATTGATACAGGACACCACCAATCTCAAGGAATGCTGCAAAAGTTGGAGCAACAAGGCATCAGTGTAACTGCTGCCATGTACAAGATGCTTGTGCAAAGATGCACCCACACAAAGAATCTGGTGGAGGGGAGGAAGGTGTATGCACATCTTAGCAAAAGTGGCCTCAAGGCAGACATGTATTTGCTAACAGCAGTTTTAAGCATGTTCTGCAAGTGTGGGAGCTTTACTGAAGCTCGCCAAGTTTTTGACATGATGAAAGAACGGGATGTGTTCACATGGACTTTGATGTTGGCAGCATATGCCAAGCATGACTTAGGTGAAGAGGGCTTCAAGCTCTATGAGCAGGTGCGAGATGAAGGATTGAAATTTGACAAGATCATGTATACAAGTGTTGTCAGTGTTTGTGCCAGCCTTGGAGACCTGGAAAAGGCCAAATCTGTCCACCAGGATATCATCAGAAGGGGGATTGAATTAGATGCCATCCTGGAAGGCAACCTTGTTCATATGTATGCAAGATGCGGGAGTATGAAGCTTGCACATGAAGTCTTTGATAAAATGGTAAAGCGGAACTTTGTTGCATGGACTGCAATGATTGCTGGGTCAGCTCAACATGGAACCATCAATGAGACATTTGAGCTTTTCCAGCAAATGCAGCAGGAGCATGTGAAGCCTGACAGCATTACTTACATCAGCCTTCTGAATGCATGCACAAGTCCAGCAGCTTTGAAAAAAGGACAGTGGGTACACAACCACATCATCCAAGTGGGATTGGAGGGAGATGTTCGTCTTGGGAATGCTCTTATCAACATGTTTACCAAGTGTGGCAGCATACAGGATGCACAGCAAGCCTTTGACAGGATGAAGTTCCGGGATGTCATCTCATGGAATACAATGATTAATAGCTATGCTGAGCATGGTCCATATGGGAAGGCTATTGAAGTCTTTTATCAAATGCAGCAAGAAGGTATTGATCCTGACAGAGTGACCTTCATTTGCCTCCTCAAGGCATGTGCCAACCAGGCATCTCTTGCAGAAGGAAAATGGGCTCATGGCAAGATCCAGTTAGCTGGATTAGGCTCAGATCTTCGAGTCGGGACTGCTCTGATCGACATGTATGCCAAGTGTGGCAGTATTGTTGATGCACTTCATGTCTTTCACATGATGCCGGAGAGGAATACTGTGACATGGAGTGCAATGATTGTAGGTCTTGGGCAGCATGGACATGGCCGAGATGCCCTACAACATTATCATCAGATGCTATCTGAAGGTGTAAAGCCAGATGTAGTAACATTTACTGGTGTCCTCTCTGCCTGTAGTCATGCAGGCCTAGTGGATGAAGGACTTGGTTATTTTTCTTCTATGTCCAAAGATCATGGCATCTCACCAGCATTTGAGCACTTTGGCTGTGTGGTGGATCTTCTTGCCCGTGCAGGGCAGTTGGATAAGACTGATGACTTTTTGAACAAAATGCCTCACCCTCCAGCTGCTGCAACATGGAAGGCCGTGCTTGGTGCTTGCAGTCTTCACAGCGATCTGAAGTTAGCAGAACATGCAGCACAAATGTTGTTGGCATTGGAACTGCAAGATGCAGTAGCATATGTGTCACTCTCACATGTCTATACCTCAGCTGGTCTGCAGCAGAAGGCCACATTATTGTGGAAGTTGATGCAGGACAAAGGAGTCAGGGCACAGTTGGATTGAGGTGGAAGAGAAGACCCTGCATTCATTGTTGGAGATACTTCAGACCTGCAGATCAGTACTATGTATGCTCAGCTGCAGAACTCAACCGAGAAGATGGAGGCAAGATATGTTCAGATACTCATCAGTAGTACATGAGGTTGGCAGTTGGAGGATGAAAGAACTCTGTTATGTGATAAGGAGAAGCTTTCCATTGTGTTTAGCACCCCTCCTGATGGTGTTGTTTACATCTGGAAGAACCAAGGGGTATGTGATGACTGCCATACTGTCACCAAATCAGTCTCCAAGTTGCATGGGTGGGAGAAAATCACAAGTGCTAGCTGTCACTTTCATCACTTCGGAGACAGAGATACGGTCTTCTGGTAATTGCTCTTGAGATCTAGTGAATGGCCTGCATTAATGTATTGTTCATGTTTGCTGTTCCTGTTTGGGGAGTCACAACAGCTAGTCACTGCTATTCACAATGTTGGTTATGGTCTGATAGTTTGTGAGTTGACACTCATAAGCCTTTGACTGCACTCATCTTGTCATGTTAGTTTTGATTTTGCTAGAACTAACACAAGGGTTATGCTCAAAGTTTTGTTGTGGAGCTTCTGTGCAATCTCACGGATTTGTTCATGTTTGTGGTACTCATTCAAGGGAAGACTTGGGCCACCAAAATGTATTCAGCACACCACTGAACATTGAGCATGGTCCATTGCTTTTTGACGTTGTGCAACAGCTTCATTGTTCAACCCCTAAACTGGCTCTGAGGTCAGCATTCATTGTTCAACCCCTGGACCTGCTCTGCTTTTCTGCCTTACCCAACAGGACCTGACCTGATGTTTTGCAGGTGTCCCATTTTCCTTTGTGTGGATGATCTTTGGAAACTCCAAATTGTGGATTGCTCAAAAATGGATCAGTTTCTTTTTAATGGTAATATCTGGCTAGGCATGGGAAAGATGATCAGGGATAGTAGTGTCAAAAATCTTTCCAGAGCAAAGGTTCAGGTTACCCTACCAGCATCAACAGCATTTCAACTTAACTGAGGATTAAACTAAGCACTTTTGGATGGAGAACTGTTATATTCTGGGAGGCTTGCTATTTTGTAGCTCTTTCAGATTGGAAACTGCTATGTCTCTGGAGCCTCATTGTTATGCCTGTTGCTTATTCAGGGACATCTGTTTGGCAAGCCATCATTTTCCAGCCCAGTTTAGGCCCCATATGGAAACACTGTTCCAATGCTTCATCTGAAAAAGGCAGGCATTATCCAGGATCAAACCTTTGATTTTAGGGAATGCAAGGTAAAAAATGTTATATTTGTGCCTTCACAACTAAAGAGGTGGTGGATGTGCTTTCTTCAGTCTAGAAAAAATTATTAGATGGATTAATTTGACATTACAGTTGCAAAGACTCTTCACTTGTAAATGTTTCTTGTCTGTGAATCGGGTGAACAGTGTTGCAAGCCAATGAAGCCATTAGGAGAGAATTTGTCACCACATCCATGCCAAGTTGATCAAAGCAAGGATTGGTGCGTAGGTGAAGATTCAATTCTGTAGTGTTGTTCAAGTGTTTTGCTCTGGGTAGATGCAGAGAGAGCAGCAGGTAATGTGGAGGTTCCTTTGTGCTCACACACATGAAACACAATTCAAAGACTTTTGAGCGCAAGTGTGCAGTGGCCTTATAGATGTAGTTCTTTGTCTTCTGTTAGAAAAGTGGTGTGGAGAGTACATGACCAGCAAATGTGGATTTTCAACAGTTGCAAGGGTCAAAATATAATTCCTGCTGTGATTCTCTTGCTGATGGCTCAGAAGTCAGTTTACTTGCTTTCCAGGTTATTATGATAGCACTTGAAAGAGGGCAGGCATGCTCATGAGCAGTGGTGGGCCAAATGGCTTTGGGGCAGTGTTTTGTTGACAGATAGGCAAATTGAAGAGCATGGATGATGCTTGTGAGTTCAGCAAGAGGCCTCACATGCTGCAGTCTCTTGGCACGATGGTAAGGAAGCTCTTGCACATTTTGAGCAAATGTGTCAAATTGGCAAGATAGTTGTTCTCATGTTTGTGTGCTTTAGCCATGTGGGCCTGGTGGATGAAGGACTGTGCTGCATTGATTGCATGGGTTCATATCAGAGTATTTTCTCAACAATGGAACACAGCTGTGGCTGCATGGTTTGATCTTTTGGCAGCATTGGTCATCTACATGAGCCAGAGGATATGATCAAGATGATGTCTCAGAAATGATTTGTTGTATATGTTCCTACCAACAATGTATGCTACTGTTAGCAAGTTTGATCTGAGTGCAGATGTTGACACCAATGAAGGAATGGGTTGTGAAGAAACAATGCTAGTATCTGTTTTCTGTTTTCTCTTTAGATGGCTGCAGGATTAGAAAATAGGATTACAAAATTGAGTAATTAGATTTCAATCCCAATTCATTGTAATGTTGAACAATTTTGTTATATTCTACTGAAGTGGCAAATCAACCAGGCGTTATGGAATGATCAAAGAACAAAAAGTTGCAAATGTGGAACCCATCTGCCATTTTGATCTTCTTCTATTTCATCCTGTTCAGGCATTGGATTCATGGTTGAAGCCACTTTGAAGGCTATTTTTCCTATTTGGGATGTATGAAATACAATTTGGTGATTATATAGTAGCAAGAAAGCAGATGGCTGACTATAATAATCTCAGTTGCAAACAATTTGGGTGGAATCTATTGTTTTGTGGACTATAATAACCTCAATTGTAAACAATTTGGGTGGGATCTGTTATTTTGTGGGCCACTTGTTGCGTCGCTTGAATTTGGAAAGGAAAAAAAAAGGTTACAGATTTGGTGAGAGAAAAAGCTGTGGGTGAAAGAAAAAAAAAGTCTCAATCTGGTGTACAGATTTGGGGAAATGAAAAAAGAAAGGTGACATTCTAATCACTGGTGTACATATTTTACTAAAGAAAAAAAAGGTTTTAGAATCTGCTTTGCAGATTTGGAAAAGAAAGAAAGGGTTTTTAGAATCAGCTTTTCCGATTAGGGAAAGCCCCGAAAAAAAGGAGGGTTTAGAATCACGTTTGCCGATTTGCGGTTTTGGAGATTTGAGAAGAAAACTGTGGGCGTAGCTGGATGATGACAGACCACACAATCATCCGCAAAGTGTTGTTTTGTTGTTTGTTGTTGCTATCACGCTAATAAGATAAGTACACCATACAAAACCCAACAGCAATTTCAGATTTTCCAACAGGAAAAATTTCAACAATTTGTGGTTGGAGTGCGGAGTTTTGATGAAGAGATTGACGGAATTGGGGTTGACAAAAGATTTGGTCTTGAGGTACACAATCATTCGGTCGCAAATGCCTGTCTTTTGTCCTCCTCCTCATCCTCCTACACCTCCTCGTTGCCGCTGGTGCTATTGTGGCAGGTTGTTGTGTTCTGCTATAATGTGATGATTGTTTGATAGTTGTGGAATGTAATATGTTTTTGCAGGTTGTGATGATTTCTTATTGAATTGAGGAGTGGGAGGTTTTTGGAGTCTTGGGTACTTGAGATCCGCGATGGCAGCAATAGGTGGGCCATGTGGGTACATGAGGTCGTACTCGCAGGTAGTACCGATGCTGCATCAGAAGAAATTCAGCAGCAAACCTCATGAGTATTTTGCTCCTGCTTGTGGTGGTGGTGGTGTTGCTGCTGCTGCTGGCGCTTGCAAGGGCTTCCTTCCTCGCAGTGATTTTGTTGGCAAAGGTTCTCCGAAACCAGGCCATGGGGTTGTTCCGTTGCAAGGCTGGAGCAAGCAATTGAGTTCAGCCGTCAATGAAGGAACAAACGGTGGGAGCAAGAGGATGTGCAGAGTTTTGGCGACAGTTCAGCGAGTAGAAGAAGCTTCTTCACCTTTGACACTTGAGGATTTAGGGTTAGTTTCATCATCTGTAGGTGACAAAGACAAAGGGAACACAAATAATAATAAGAAGAAGAAGGACACAAATAAGTCAGGAGCTTCCAGTGTCTCATCAGGAGTCAGGCTGGAGCATATCTCCAAGACTTATAAGGGTGCAACAATTCTCAAGGATGTGAATTGGGAAGTGAAGAAAGGAGAGAGAGTGGGACTTGTGGGAGTGAACGGAGCTGGGAAGACAACACAACTGCGCATCATTGCTGGAAAGGAAGAAGCTGATTCTGGCTCTGTGGTGAAAGCAAGAGACAATATGAAAATAGCATTCCTATCTCAGGAATTTGAGGTGGTTGGAAGTCGCACTCTGTGGGAAGAATTCATGAGCGTGTATTCAGAACAAATGGCAATCTCTGCCAGCATGGAGAAAGTCCAGGTTTTGTTCCTCACTGTTTTACCCTCTCCCTTGCTTCAATGATGATGTTCCCTCCCATGTGAGCTTGAAAGTGGTGATTTGACAAGTGATGGAAAAAAAAATTCCTTGATACTACAGGTAGCATTGGAGAAGGCAACAGAAGACATGGATGTCATGGCACGGCTATTAGACGAGTTAGATTCATTGCAGAAGCGAGCAGAGTCTTCAAATCTTTACAATGTGGATGTCAATATAAACAAGATGATGCCCGAATTAGGGTTTGTGATGGAGGACGCTGATCGACTTGTTGCATCTTTCAGCGGGGGCTGGCAGATGCGCATTGCTCTTGGAAAAATCCTTCTTGCGGTAAATTTTTAATCTACCTTTTGTCTTCTCATATGCCTGGGATACATACAGTCTGGGCTGTTTATGTTGAAGCTTCATAGATTGTTAGCTTATTGGAGGTCTCATGTTTCTATAGTAGGCTCCCTGATTTCTCCTGTTTTTGTTGAGATACATGAGTTGAAGTCTTTCAAAATCTCTCTAATTTTCCTGTGTACTTGTGTGGGTTACAGGAGCCAGATTTGCTACTACTTGATGAGCCTACAAACCATCTGGACCTGGACAGCATTGAATGGCTAGAGAGCTATCTCAAAAGTCAAGATGTGCCTATGGTGATTGTGTCTCATGACAGAGCCTTCCTGGACCAGCTATGCACAAAAATTGTGGAGACCGACATGGGTGTTTCTCGGACATTTGAGGGGAATTACAGCGAATATGTGAATGCCAAGGCTGCATGGATTGAGTCACAGCACATGGCATGGGAAAAGCAACAGAAGGAAATTGCTCGCACTGAGGATATCATTCAAAGACTCAGTAGTGGCAGTAATTCTGGTCGGGCAGCGTCTGCAGAGAAGGTATCAAATCCTTACTTTATTATTTAGGTTGTTTTGTGTTCTTGCTTTCTTTCCCTTAGGGTTTTGTTTCCTCTTTTTCATGCTTGCTAATTGGTTGCTGTAATATTCTTGGATCTGAAACATCCAGGACCTTACTATTGGGTCATCTCTCAGTTCTTGTGAGGTTAATCTAAGCCATAAGTATTGAGAAATCCTCAGTGCTTATTAAGATCTTTGTATCTGAGGTTGAAGCAAATTCAAAGACAATGCATTTTGCAGATACACTACATAATAATGAAGTCTGTCACTGTGAATGTTCTGCAGAAATGCTCTACCTTTTGCTTCCTATGATGGGATTGTAGCCTTTGTGTCACACACAATTTGGAATGGGATGTTGTGACCAGTTGGGTCAATAGTGGCTATATCTCTGTGGTTGGCTTTGCTAAATCACAGACCTGGGGATCTGAAGCATATGTGTATTCTTCTTTTTTGGTGTCTGTCCAGCAATTGGAGAAGATGCAAGAAGAGAAACAACTTGTTGAGAAGCCTTTTGAGCGGAAACCTATAACATTCCGGTTTCCAGAGCTGGAGCGAAGTGGCAGAACAGTGATCCAGATAAAGAATCTTTGCTTCCGATATGAAGACAAGGTGCATTTTCTGGACTATTTCATGGCAGGACTACCATCATGCTTCTGAATGGCAAACTAACTGAGAATTTGTTTTGAGTTGCATGCTTTTTATGTGATTTGGGTAATCATGATATTATCTGAGGCAAGAAGAATGTTTCCAGCTTAGGTTGGAGGAGAATTGGATTTAGTTATTTTGTATGCCAGATGGAATCACCACTGCAATTTGATTGGTTCTGTGTTCATAGTTGGCCTCTATGCATGCATCAGATAAGGAGCTTACATGAAGTGAAATCAGGTCAAATGCCACAAATATCAGTCATTGATGGGTTTTTGTGCTCTATGGTATCTGTAAAATGGATAGGTGCTCTTTGAGAATGCAAGGCTGCTGGTGGAGCGAGGGGAGAAAATCGCAATTATAGGGCCCAATGGATGTGGCAAAAGCACTCTGCTGCGAATAATAATGGGAGCAGAGGAGCCCACATCAGGGGAAGTTTCACTTGGAGAGTATCGTGTGATTCTCAACTACTTTGAGCAGAACCAGGTTTATATCATCCTCAAGCAGGTTGCATAGAAGAACTGACATCTTTGGTCTGATATGTTTCATTGCAAGATTTCTTGCAAGTTGATCAGGACTGTTGATTTGTGAACTTCTTTAGTCATTCTGGGAGTAGTTTTCAGGCAATGTATTGACATCTCCTTCTCTTACTTAAGACTTGCAACAAAATGACAGTTTGAAATCTATTGAGTGCTTTTGATATTTCTACTTGTCAGTTTCATGATCTTGGGTTGGACTCAACAGCGGATGCGCTTTGTTAATTTGTTCCAACTTGAGGGATGGCAGGCAGAAGCATTGGATTTGGGGAAGACTGTTCTTCAAACTGTTGAAGAAGCTGCAGAGGATTGGAGATTGAATGACATCAAAAGCCTTTTGGGTCGTTGTAACTTCAAATCGGAAATGGTCCATCGAAAAGTTGAGTTTCTTAGTGGTGGAGAAAAGGTGAGTTTGCTTCTTTCGTGAAGCAAATCTATGGGTTCTAGGTTCGATGGGGAGTCATAGCGAGTTTGTAAATTGTTTCTGCTTGAATTGGATTGATGCAGGCACGACTGGCACTGTGCAAATTTATGGTCACGCCATCAACTCTTCTTATGTTGGATGAGCCGACCAATCATCTTGACATACCTTCCAAAGAAATGCTGGAAGTAATTTCATACCCATCTGAAAGTTAAAATGTCGCTTTATCAAATGTTCCACGTTTGAAATTTGTACATATGTATGAGAGGTTTGATCCAATCTTTTGCTGTTCAAGTGAGGTTTCTCCTTTCCTTTTGCAACCTGCATCATGATGTCATCATCAAGTTGGGTCCATTAACAGAATGAAATCTAGTTATGTATCTGGCAAAACTTTTGTCTTGATTTTGCAAACAGTGTCAAGCCAGATTCAAGATGATCAAGAGAAACCATGTATCTGTTGTTTGCAGGAGGCTTTGAGGGAGTACAGTGGAACAGTAATTGCTGTATCTCATGACCGTTACTTCTTGCGGCAAATTGTGAACCGTGTTGTTGAAGTGAAGAATCAGGAACTCATAGATTATGTTGGTGACTATAATGTAATTCTCTTTTCCTCTTCCTTTTCAAAACTTTCAATGCAAATCACAGGAGGCCAGAGCTTCGTGTTGATTTTCCATGTTGTTGCTCCTGGGCAGTACTATTTGGAGCAAAATTTGGAGGCTCGAAGGAGGGAGCTAGAGCGGGAAGAGGAGCTTGAGGCCAAAGCCCCCACTGTTAAGGCAAAGTCTAAAATGTCCAAGGTATTCCATTGTCAAAAGGCAAATTTTTAGTGTTTCTTTAGTCTGCAGATGCATCTGTACACATTGAGACCAAATTTATTAGAGGAGAATGGTATGCAGCTACTCAACAATGCTATTCATTGCAATGAGCTTGCTACTGTTTCACAAGTTCAGCTCCACCTTTCTGTGTTTTCTACAGGCTGAGAAGGAGATACAAAAGAAGCAGAAAGCACAATCTTTCCAACAGGGCAAAGCAAAGGGAAAAGTGTCCAAAAATGCAAAGCGATGGAACTAGATACAAGACATAAGAACTGGAAACCAGTGTTTTCTGGTCTCAAGCATTGAAACCAAGATGATTGAAGGACAAGATCTTCAAAGTGGAAGGAAAGCCAGGAGTTGGGGGCATACTACAATTGGAGTGGGGACCCAGTTTAAGCACTTGCATCAGGAATTGGGGCCATTATTGATTGTCACTAAAAAATTTATGCCAGTTTTACAAGATGAAAGAGATTGGAAACCAAAACAAAGAAGGTTTTTCTTTGCAGTATCGACAGTGACACATTACAGGTTGTGAAGAGGCAGTGGTCAATGAAGGACAAGGCAAGAGATTGGAGATGGTGTAATTTGCATACAAATGCTCAACTCTGTGACTATCCTCTGCTGTAACCAGATCCAGGAGAGTCCTGTCTTCTTTCAGGGAAGATTCAGCAGCAATTGGAACCAAAAGGTTAAAACTGACCTTCATCTACCTTTACTCTTGATGGAGAAATGGATGTATTGTGCATTGTCTCATGATTTCTGTCTGCAGTTTCCAGTTCTCTCCCATGGATTCTTGCTTAGGGGAATCAAATACATGATTATATAGGTAGGTAGTTATGAATAGTCTTAGAGAACTAACACTTTGATGCAATATCATTACTTGATGACTTGCCAGTGCTGAAAGTGGTTCAAGAGAGTTTTCATGTTGTGGCTTCTTGCTGGTATTGGACTGTGGTTTGAAAATCTGAGTATTTGGCATCAGGTAACATAAGCACCATCACTTCTTATTTGTAAAACTAAAAATCTCAGTGAAGCTCAATGCAACTCCTCACCTGTATTCTCATGATTAGAAAAGATTCCAAACCTGTCTTTGTTTGTTGAAGATATTAATAGCAAATATACCATTTGATTAGAAACGAGAGAAAAAACATGTACTCCTTATATCGTAAAAGGCCCCATATTTGAATGGTGAGAGTAATGATGGAAGTGTGCATTTTAATGGAGGCTTGCAATAAATTCAAAGAGAAGGGTACAAAGTGAGAAAGGTTCATTAATGAACAAGAAAATGCAACCAAAGGCAATTTGGATACATGTAAAACATAGCCAGTTCTGATAGACAGAAATGCATCAAGAAATATTGCAGGTGAATCAAGTCACTTTTGTGGGGTTGCTTCAATACATGTGTTATTGGCATGGCACTTGAACGCTGCAAACTCTGCAGGACAGATTCTTGGTCACTTAACAGATCTTTTGACTTCTCAATCTACAATGGCCCAAAGTTGAGAAGCTAAACCCACTACTTGTGTCTGAGTCCAGCAATCTCCTGAAAAGAGCTATAAAACAAGTAACAAGGGCTAGAAAGAACAAAGACCTAAGATTAAACTCTCAATGTTCTGAAGAACAAAAGAAAAAGAATAACTTTACAGCATTTTAGTTGACCTCATCATCCTCATCATCCTCATCATCCTGTTCAGCCCTCTCCTGGAACTCTAGTTTGTCAACAAAACGGTCCAGAATATCATCATCTGGAATAATGCAATCTGAGCTTCTGCCAAACCATTCATACCGATGCTTTGCCACATAGTCATAAATGGCATCTCGAATCGGCAATGGAACAACCAAAAATAGTGTGAGCACTGAATATGGTACCGGTAGGTACGATGCCACTTTTAGAGCCGCTGCCATCCATAGAATAATGAGTGTTCAAACCAGCATGCCTCTGAATGCAGCCAATGTACTTAAAACAACAGTTGCTTTTGAAAGCAATGAATCCTTTGAATTTCAAGGATGCAATCGGTGATCAGGTTGTGTAGACCTCTCGTAAAGTGGCTTCTGCTGTGACGACTTAACATTGAAAAGACAATTCTAAGACATATTTCCATGAGTTTACTGGCATCAGTATTCTGTGGTTTGAGATTTTCCAATTCCATGACCTTACACAACTTGCTAAGAGTGGATGCATTGCCATTTGGAAATATGTACATGACACCAACAACAAAAGCGTGGATCACTTTAACTCCTACTTGTGCTTTGGTTTCAGCTTGACATATGCAGGTGCCACAAATATTCCAGAACAACCAGAACGAGCTAAATGTGATAGAATCTTACCAGTGGAGCCTTGGTGACTAACTCCAGGGCCTTCAACAAATAGAAAACGGCGTAATACATCATCCTCAGTCAATCCACACAGAGTCAAATAGGGCTTTGCTGCCTGTGACTGCACTGCACAGAAAGAAATTTTCTTTTGTTTGTCTGCATGTATAACCCACCTCACCCCTGCCATACCACCACCCCTAAGGTCACCACCCCTCTTCACTCAACTCCAAAATTAATTAAAGCATGAAGGTATCACCATATGAGAGAGCTAGATGAATGGGTAGTCAGTTAAATTTGGACTAAATCACAGTTACCTTACAGTTCCAAATTCCTCCATCGCAGTGGAATGTGTTGCTATTTTCTGGATTTTCACACCAGCAAAGTTCTAAATAACAATAATCTCTCCATCTCAGGGAACCTTTACCAAATTAGGCCTGAACACAGAACCACTCTTGAACTAAATCTTGCAATCAAGTGATTACATTCAGCCTCCTCAAGCAAAGATCTCCAATACAGTAAATCAAATTCAGATAATCTGTAAAGCCCATAGGAAAGATACAAGCTTCTACATTCATAAATCCATGGAATACACCTTTGACCTAGTGGAAATTGCTCATTCACATAACACATCTTATCTCAAACAGGTCTACATGAGGTATGCACTTTTAGGCTACAGAAGCATGAAAACCATGAAAAACCATTGCAAAAGGGTAGCATAGAAGAATCCAATTTCTGAATGACAAGACATAACAATCTGTTTTGCACTTCCCCAAGCTAGGGCCATTATTCTCTTTGCTAAGATATCATTAACACTTTTTTTTTCCCCTTTTGCAAGTGATTTTCTATTAGGTGAGGCAAAGAGAGTTACCGGCATTGCAGAGGTGGCAAATGCCATCATAAATGAGAACACATGGTCGAAGTGATAAGTCTGCATTCAAGGGTGCAAATGTTTGCACACTACGCCTTTGAGATTCTGCCTTATCCAACACACGCTGTTGACTGACTGATTTCTGTATCGAGCCAGTAACATCCCAGTTCCTCATGCAACCTGTGCCACCATCCTTTATGGCATACTTATCAAACATTGTATATGTTACCAGAGGACCAGGAGCATTTTGCTCTGCAAAAATCACACAAAAACATAAAATCAAAGTGCAAGAAGAAAAATCCTTCTTGAAAAGAATTCTGCAATATCGGTACAGAAGTGCTAATGACAGTATATCAACCTTCTGCAATACTGACATGGCCCTTTTAGCACCTCTATCCACACCTTAACCTAGGCTAAGGTTCTGAACAGTTTCCAGATGTCAGAAACTCAGAAACTCAGAAACTCATGCACTATTTCTGAATCAGCGTTCAAAACATAGCAATTGCCCTGTCCCTAACCGACTTGCAACATATCCTCCTACACTTTAGCAATTGCCCTGTTCCCCTAATCGATTTGAAACGTATCCTGCTACACTTTGATCCTTTGGAAACTCGTTGCTGTGAACATAAATCATAACCATAACTCCAGGAACTGCAATCGCATTGAGCAAAATCAAGCAAACAAAACTGCGAGGAAAAAATGCCGAAAGGAAACTGCGGCAAATGTAGAGCACAAAAGGACGAACCTAACTGTGTGAGGAAGCCGGAAATGGACGATTTTGACGAATGCAATGTATGTTGAAAAGATGAATAGAAAGATCTTCTCAACGAGACTCTTTGCCATTTCTCGCCGGCTCCACAAATCGAAGAAAAAAGACGACGATTCGCGATTAACCGCATGACGCAGCTTAGGGCACACCGTAGAAGAAAGCAGGCCGATTGCAAGAGCTCTCTGTTTCTCCGCTCTCGCTGCACTCTCCAACAGGAAATCGCTGCTTGAATTTGGACGTGTAGAAGACGAAGACATGCACCTGTAAAGCTCAAGTTTGCTTAGGGCTTATGCTTTAGGGTTTAAGGTTCAAAGTTCAAACAGGGCTTGTCTATTAAGGCTTATGCTTAGGGCTCAAGCGTCAAATAGGGCTTATGGTTTCAGCATTATGGTTTAGGGTTTAAAGCTAAAATAGGGCCTCTAGTTAAGGCTAATGTTCAGGATTTAGCATTTAACGCTCAAATGGGGCTTACGGCTTGAACCTTTTAGTTTAGGGTTTAAAGTTCAAATAGTGCTTGTGGTTTGAGGCTCATGATTCAGGATTTAACGTTTAAATAAGGCTTACAGTTCAGTGTTTAAAGTTCAGATTGGGCTTCTGGTTTAAGGCTCATGATTTGGGATTTAACATTCCAATAAGGCTTATTATTTAGGGTTTCAAATTGGCCTTATGGTTTGAGCCTCATGGTTTAGGGTTTAAGGTTCAAACAAGGCTTATGGTTTGGGGTTTAAGGTTCAATATTCCAATAAGGCATCTCAAATCCTTCTTGTTGTTTCAGGTTTAAGGTTCAAATCATTCTTAAGGTTTAGGGTTTTGAAGTTCAAATAAGGCTTACAGTCAATAGTTTAATGTCCAATCCTTCATATATTTAAAAGTTTAAATAGGGCATATGGTCTAAAATCTAAGGTTCATATTATGCTTATAGTTTAGGGTTGAAGGTTCAACTTGCTAAGGTTTGAGGGATTACAATTTACATGAAGTACAATATCTTTAATAATGAAACAATTCAATTTTGACCTCCAATAATGTGCATTTGAAATCAATGTGGTCCACATTGTTTGTTATGTATTTGTAGGGTGAAGCCCTAGGATGAGGGCACTCTTGAAATAAGGGGCCTAAGATAGGCCCTGCATTTTGTGAACGTAGAAGTGGGTTTTACCTTTCGTGAAATACAAGGCAAAGTTTATTGTGAACCTAAAACATAGATGGATCATGAGGTTAGGACGGGACTGAAATTACTCCTACTCCTTAAGATTGGGAAGTTCCACAGGAGGTGAGAGGAACCTCCAACTCTTAAGGGGTAGTAATATCCATCCTCTTTTCTAGGAGAGAAACTCATGAATACGCTAAATACACTAAGAATTTTCTTTGAGTGCCAACTAATGAAAAGCCAACAAGATCAATACACGTTTCCTGCTGAATTTCTAAATTGAATCCAATTAAGTAAAGAAACAAATAGGCAATAGATGAGGGGATAGCTCTCAACTCACGTCAACTTCAATGTGCCACCTCATGTATGCAATCTAAGCAAGTTGGCATCAGTGCCAAAACTGTTATCTCCAGAAAGAGGCACTATGTACAGGGAGAAGTGCCATTCTATCAACCCTTCCAGGATTTGACACACTTGTCACAAGACCAACTGGAATGTATCAAAAGTTCTAGACCCTTCTTGCGAGTGAAGAAATGGGAATTTCTAGAATTGGCATGAATTCAAGATGCAAATAATAACCATCTTACTACCTAATCTACAGTTGCACAAGCAATTTCAGGAAAGCAAACAGTAGAGGAGAGTTAGAGACCATGCTTAAACTTTGAAAAAAAACTTATCTGGCTTGTGACATTTCATCATCATCATTTCAACAGAAACTGATTAAATGGAACAATGGCAGGAAGAAACCAACAGGGCACCCATTATGTACGCATCTATAGCCTTCTTTTGACTTCCATGACATGACGTGCTACTTACCTGCACCATGTGGTGGACATGGTAACCTACAGTAAGAGTGCCTCAGTTTGACCCATTTGAGCAGGCAAAAATACCCGCACCTCTCGCTCTTCTGAAAACAAATGATGCTTGGGAACCATGATCTCCAACCCTGCACAAGCCTCTGCATAGAAAGCTTTCAACTCTGCATTTTCTGGAATCCGGGTTGCCAACCCAATCTCCCGCACGAATTCACCAGGAGGGCAGTGTTCTGGATTTGTGTCAGTGAGTGTAAAGGTCCTATCACCCCTAATTACACATGGAGTTCGAGCAGTACTGATACAATGAATTTTGACCACACCATGTGTCACAGTATTGCGCCATGAAACCCGCAACCGTCGCATATCTGTGAAAGGCAGACTCACCATAATGAGATACCCTTTGTCATCTTCATAAATGCTTTTGGCAGCTGTAACAGGACCACCACAGACTTGTTTCATCACCCCTGAGAAATCTGGAAGCCACCAGGGTTCAAATCCATGAGCCACACCCCCCCCAGTCTGTTTCTCCATTCCTGCATAGTTCACAACAGGGACACAATACTCAAGTTCAACATTATCACATGGTGGTAGGAGTCCAGTATTCAGCAGAGAGCTTGATTTTTTTTTCTTGCCTCCTGGATTCAGGCTAAGACTGTCACCACTTGTTGTTGGTGGGCTTGGCAGCTGGTGGCAGGTCAGGTTCAAAGATGACCCATTCATTTTGGCAAGCTTTGAGGATGAGTGCTTCATGACAATCCCATTTGGGGGCTTGCTCAGAGAAGGCAAGCTCATCTGCTCGGAGTCAACAAAGTCTGTGCTTGGAATATTTCGCCATTCTGAGAATGCAGCTGCTTCTGGAGCTATCAAGAAGTTCAAGTCTCGGCCAGTTAGTTGCATCCACCGTTGTTTGTCATCATCAGCCACATTTGACAGATCAGGAGATCGCACAACTTCAACACCATGAACACACTGAGGGTTTGATAAGCCTCTGTAATGCTTCCTCTGCATTCGGTGCGATCTAGCAAATCCCTTGTCTACACTAAAGGGAAATTGGGGATCCCCAAACCTGGCATGCCCATTCATGTAACTCCGGAGCTGCATCTTACCCAGTGCATTCTCTGGCCTCTCCTTGAAAGTCCACATGTACATGTTCTCCATGTCATGTTGCACCAGAAAAAGATCCAGACGCAAATCTGACTTGTCTAGCGGGACAAGTTGTTGTTGCAACCCATCATCCCTTTTGTTCAGCTTGTTCTGGCAGTCCTCCGTCAGTGCAGGTCTGAAGTAATGGTTGAAGAAAAACCAGGCACCCCAAATTGTATCCCCTCGCCGCACCCAGCGCTTTGCCTTGTAGGAAGTTGACAAGCTTCCCAGATCCGGATTCTGTGAGGTGAGCAAGCCGACATCTAGCAAGTCCGAGGGTTTGGAACCCCAGGAGGAATCCGAGGGACTGATTTCTACAGACAAAGGCAAGTTGATATCAGGCGGTCCCCCCCCCAACCCTCCTGTTCGCTGCGACGACTCCGACATCTCGTGTGCGAAGGAATCCATGGACAATGTGGTAAGCAACGGGTGGTCCTCCATTCTTGCTCCTCCTCCTGCTGGATTATTGCTGCTCCTTTCTTCTTCTTCTTCTTCTTTTTCTTCTCCCCTGTGTCTGTCTCAGACCGAAAGCCTCAAAACCCTATCCTCAAAAACCATTCCCAATACCACATGCGTAGGCGATCGGAACCGGATCTGCACAGCAACGGGGCCTGCATTCTTCACTCTCCTCACAAAGCTACACGTACACATACTTGTGTGCCCCTGAACTCTACTACGCCCACCCATGCTCATTTTCCTCTCTCTCTCTCTCTTTCTCCACACCCCAAAACCTCTTTACAAACCACTACCACACTCACACGATTCTCATACCACCACCACAACACAAACAACTCTCCGGCAGCCCACAACCATCGAAAAGCTCTTCCAAGAGCTCCCGTGCAGACGCCACCGCGTGACAAAATCACAACGCCTTTCTCTCTCTCTCTCTCTCTTCCCCCCTTCACGCCCAAAGCACCACACCTCAAAATTTCACCCCGATCTCCACTCCACAATGCAGCAAACAAAGCACAGAAACACACAGAGACACATACACAAAACTCAGATCCACAAATCGGCTCGGAAAGCAAACAAAGCGTTCTCAAAACGGCTGACGAAGTCAGCGATGCGCCGCCAGTCGGAGAGCAGCGTACGACGAGAGGAGAGCAAAAGACGCAAAAAGCGAAGCGAAGCGAAATGAGCGACGGATAAATTAAAACGACGGACAAGAGGGGGTTCCGTCTCCTCGGCCAGCGTAGGTCCAGTAGGTAGGTCGGTAAGTCCCGTAGTAGGTACTGTTGTAGGAAGGAGAATTAAAGCTTCTGTCACACTTGCTGCAAAAGGGACTCTAGTGAGGACAAACATAGTTTGGGTTGATCACTCATTAATGTGCTGGCCACAATAGCCATGGCAGCTGCTTGTCCCTCGCCCCATAGCCAGGGTACACTTTTCACAACACCCATGGAATTTTCTATTTTTTAAATTTTAGAAAACCACATGGGAGGTCAAATGAAGGAAGGGTGGTGAAATGAAAGGCAGTGAAGCGAGGGTGGTTTTCATCACCATGGATGCATCTTGGGGATGAAAAAAAGTCCCCATGTGTGTTGTGGAATAGTACCTTGGTTATTTATTGGGGGGAGGGACAGTAATTGCCATGGCTATTGGGGTCAGCACATTAATGAGTGATCATCAAAATTATGTTAGACCTCTTGTGGTACATTGCAAGATAGCCTCCAAAGAAAATCAGAGAAACAAACCTTGAAAGCAATCGACTACTTTCAAAGAAAAGTGCAATAGATCTATAATTTGTTTGAATTGGAAATTAGAAATTGAAGAGTTAACCACCATGGTTACTTAAGGAATTCGAACCTAGTTGGAATTTGTTTTTTTGTCCCCTCGCCATTCATCTTTCAAGGCTCATGGTCTATTGGTGATGGCATGGTTGATTCCAATGTTGGCAAGTTATTGATTTTTTTCATAATTGTTGAGTAGGTTTTTCCTTTTAAAAATTTGGTGTCAATTACATTAGTAATACTAATATTAAAAATGTTGGGTGTTGACTAAAGTATCAATATTTTTTGGTAATAACCATTGGATATGCATAATTATAAGTTTTCAAATAACCAGTTGATAACTACCAATTAACTTGTTGGCTATATACTAATTATAAGGCTTTAAAAATTAAAGTTAATAATTGTTTCTCTTTTTTTGTTTTATATCATAAAAATGTTTAATTTTGTAATATTGATAACCTACCTAAATGATATCCAAGCCATTCAGGTATTAGACTTTGAAATTTCAGTACCAAGCAGTTAGGTTAAATTTTGGTTATTGAAAAAATCAATAACTGGTTGGTACATAAACCAATAACTGACCAACACTCGTTGGTTCACTTAAGGGAAGGATGGACTTATGTTCAACAAAATGTGTGCAAGCTTGTTATGACTTAGTTGTGGATGAACTTGAGTTGAGTTGATGTTAAGTGTCACATTGATAACCCTATTATACTATTAAAAACTAGGTCATGTATGTAGGTAGGAAGACCAATGGATGGCTAGTAGGTATGTATATGCATGTAGATAGTTACAAGCAACACACCTAGCATAATGGGCAATGTGAGCTCATTCCATTATGCCAAATATTTGGTGAATGATTATGACATACCATGACATGACTATTGAAACAATGTTGGAACATGGGCATAGCAAGGGAACAACATGAAAACATAATGTGAACATTCTAAGAACATTGTGAGGGGAGGCCAAGGGGAAAGAAAAACAACTTTGGTTTACAATGTCTATTTTGTCATGGAAAAAATGGCACAAAATTGTAGTAACCTTAAATTTGTTATTACAAATTTTTAGTTCAAGCATCAATTCATGACCACCTTGCAAGGTGGCAGTTGTGGGTTCAAATCACCATTAAATCATGCTAGATGTGACCCTTTCAACTAATCCAATTATCATAATGAATTCATTATATAAATTATTCATCCAAGAACATGGGACTGAAGGGGGTGTCTTGTGTCCATAAGTAATGAATGTCAATAACCATGTTTGCACCCAATGTGTAAGAAAGTTATGGCCTTTTGAAACAAGAGGGGTAATAGCCTATCAAGGTGAAAAAAAATTGTCGTGATCAACTAGCAAACTTCAAGTAATCCTTTTTCATTCAATTTAACAAAGCTCCAAGCTCATTTATGCAAGTTGATTAATTTAGTATTGTATTTTTTTAATGTCTTTTTCGTTGTCTTTAATACCTTTTGTCATTTTTGCGTCAATTGTTGTCCCTTGCCATGGAGTTTGCAAATAAAATTACATTTTCATAAAAGGGAAAATGTAAATACATACCTAATCAACAAAAACATATAAAAATATGGCATCCTTGGCAATGTTGGAAGATGTTGATGGTGTGGGTGTTTTGAGGGATGTTGTAAAATGATTCTTTCAATCCTCAAACTAATATTGTTGCTTGTACCCCTTTCTTGTGTCCTTATTCTTCAACATAATGCAATTTGTGCGTGTTTCCAATTTTTTAAAAACACAATATGAACAACCAAGTATAGAACTTTACACAATCTCCAATAGGTGAGAAAAAGAATTTTTAATGATCATTCGACAAATGTAGTTGATTTGAATGATTTTTGAATCCAACTACAATCATCACATTGCAATCCATTCAATGTTTTTGAATAAAACTTTAATTGTTGATGTTTGATATGAAAGGCACAACCCAAAAAAGGGAAAGGTTATTATGTCCTTGAAAACCTATTTCACATTTTTTATCATGAAACTTTCGTTTGTAGCTTGGAGAAAAATTGCCTAACATACAAAAGGAGTTGTACAATCCTTGAATTAGGGAATATTATATCTTTTTGTCATATGAACTTTGATGGGTAAATATATCCAATGTAATACATTTTTGGCATAAATTGTTGGATCATAGTAAAATGAGAACAATACTTAACAAATCTTTGTACCAATGTTTTGAGATTTGTTTCCAATGTTTTGAATGTGTAATTTCCATAAGAAGAAAACAATGTGGTTAATGTTGGAGATATAATGCAGAAGAATGACACACCAAGTTGTGTCATTCCAAGTGGTTGATAAAGAAGAAGGAAAGGTTTGGTGAGAGTCATTGAATGAAATCTATTTCAAGGAGTTTAACACATGTGAAGATCATATGGTGATACTTCAGATTGGGACAGAAGGAAGTAATTCTTGGTAGTTGTTGGAAGATTCCATAGGTTATGCACAACATATTGGCAAATGTTATGTTCAATTCATTATGTGGTGGCAATTCAATTCATTACAAGTACATCAAAAGACTTCCAAGCCAATTGCAAAGTGTGAAGTGTGGGAGAGTGCATTTCAATGGTGCTTGGCCACAAGCAGTTAAGGTTTCACATGAGGAGCAAGCACAAAAGACGGATTAGATTGCATCCTCCACTACAACAAAATCAAGTGGCATTACTAGAGGAGAATGCTAAGAGTGAGCACATTTGTCTTTTGAAATCTTTGGCCAAGTTACTTATCAATCGCATTGAGGTTGCTTGTGCTGCAAAACAAGCACTTGCTCCAGTTCTTGCACTACCAACTCCTCACCCATCAAGCACTCAAGATGGTACATAGGCTCTCCACTAAACAATGTTGATAAACAATGCTCACTGTTTTTTGGTGATGTTCATGCAATGCTTTGGAATGAGATCACAGGAGACACTTTCATGGATGCATCAAAATTAGCAAACAAATTGTGACTTCTTTCCTACAATTTTGCAAACACCCAGGTAATAATACCACACTGATAGGATTCAGTGACAAAGGAAGCACCAAAACAACTGTCAAACGTCATCAAGCAGCATGCATAAATTGCAAAGCCACTGATAGCAGGGGTGAGGATGACAGTAGATCTAATTTGTCCACAAGCAATCAGGGTTCTGATGCAAAGAATAATATTACAAGTTATGGAAGTGCTCCTGTAATATTGCCTACGCTTCAGCGATACAACATGGATAGGATTCTGCGACAGAGGAAGCACAATGCACTTGAGCCACTGAGGAAAACCTGCACAAGAATGGAACGTGATACAACCACAGAAGAAGTTGACTCACTGAGTTTGTACAATGTCTATGCCCGAAACTACACATCACACAGGCAAAGTAAGTTCATCACTACACAACTCCAGGATCCAAACACAACACTCAAAAATGAAATCCAAACAGACAATTTGTTCCCATTTGAAGGTGGTAAGGATCTTGAAGCAATTGGGGCCGGCTCATTCTTGACAACCCTTCTCAAGAATTGCAGGACAAAGGTAGCAAGAGACTCAGTTGAAATGAAGAAATTGCAAAACAAGGTATAATTTAAAAGCAGAAGGACATATGGGAAGAGGAGGTGTGGTTCCTCACGCTGCTGCCATAGTTGTTCAGATTAATGGCTACAACACAATTCCATTATGGTAATTGAGCTCAGAGGCTATTGCGCATTTTTCTGAAGTGCAAAGAATCTATGCTACCACTGAGTTCCTCCAGGAACATATAATCCTGACCTGTACTCAGACACACACATCCGCACAAAAAGACACCATGTTGCACCACCACCAAGAAAGGAGATGTGAAATTGCAGCAAATTGTGAAGTCCGTGGAATTGATTGAAGATCTTGTCACATACACAGATTTTCTTTAGATTGTAGGACCATGAAATGGCAATCTCTATGGAAAGAGACAGAAGTGAAGATAAAAGCTATAACTTGACATGGCTTCTGCACTTGCTTTTGCAATTCCTACAAGCTTGTTCTGTGCAGCCTTCCACTTCTCCTGCACAATGAATAATATCAGAACAGACAGAAGGCCTAAATAATGCCACATGACGATGCTAAAATGATACACTGCTGACGAAAGCCAATCTGGATTTGGCTCTTGATCTCCAAATGCTTCCCATTGTTCTGTTGTAAATTGTTACACTGCCAAAAATGATGCTTACAATGCCAGAAATTTAGGAAGAAACAGAGGGTGAGTAGTGGATGTTTAAATGCTTATTTTCATACCCACATTTTGATAGTGTTGGACTGCAGAGTGCACAGCTGTAAGAAACCATGAATGACCATGGGACAGGGTCCATAAGCCTGTTATTTACCACAACATTAAACCCAAAGTTCATAACTGATTTGTGCCAAAAATTCGCCCATTGTAGAAATTTGCAAACCCTCAAAGTTCAACAACAGGGATGTTAAGTGTATCTCAATGCTTTAGAGCAGGCTGAACAGGAATGAGTGAAACTTGATAGAGATTAATTGCTTGGTTGCCAGTGGTTTGCATTTGCTCTCATCTCTGATACCAGGATTCCTTTGCCAGGCTCAGAGACGAAAGCTCCACAGTTTGCTTCAGCTCCTCAGATGCATATGGATTCTGGTTCTCTCTCAAAAGATTTTCCAAGGTCATCACTATATCTGTGTGTGCACCACCACCATCACCTTCCTTGCAATGTGGAGAGAGACACATACATGCATACATGCCTCTGAGGTAGATGGTGGCTCTTTCTTCCAGAATCCTGCCTAGGAAAGATGGTGTAGGGAGAGAAGTTGAGAGCCGGGGTTGAAGGTTGTGAGCTGGAAAGAAACTGTGTGTAAGAAACCCCAACCCTGATCCTAAACGCCAAAACCCTAGGTAGCCCATCCTTGAACACTACAAGCGCGGAGATGCTTTGATCGTTGGAAGAAAGCTGTGGCTGGGGGATCTCTGGAGCCCACCTGATCACTTTTGGTCGCTGCAGCAGCTCTTGCATTGCTGTTGTTGTTGCTATTGGAGTTGCACATTTCGACGTTTGTTGGTCTTGCCTACACAGGCAAGGATATTGTGTTCAGATTCATTATAGAGTATAGTAGCTTAAGGGATTTTGAACCGTAGGTAGTAGATCTATTTTTATATGAGGATTTTTGAAAGATGATATTTTGGCTTGTGTTGAGACTTGAGATTAGGTGCAGAGTTATGATATCATGAAGGATTTTGGTTTCTTTTAGAGGAGTTCTTTGAAGATTCTATTTTTGCGTGGTGAAATATTTGAATTTTCCATAATTCTTCTTTTGCCTTAAGATACTTTTAAATGTAAATGGCGAGGCCACAGTGTGACACAACCCCTTGTTTCCAATCTGCTCAGCAAAATGTGCATGCAACCAGAGATCCGACGACAGATTTTCCAGAAGAGTTGTGGTAGAATCTCAGCCTGCCACATGCCAGACATAAGCAGTTGCAGCAGCAGAAAGCCCGCGCACATGAAGTGCAGCCGGGCTGTCGAGAACGCCGGCCTCTTTTCTCAAAATGATGTTTCCTCTGCTGGCGAGGCACAGGCGCAGCCAATGGTTTTTTTTCATAAACCCAAGATCTATTGGATGGCTACCAAAATTTTGGTGGGGAGGCAGTACTGGCAATTTGAAAATGCCAATGGTAAATGGCCCTGGCGATGAAAGCATTTGAATAAAGCAAATTGCAGTGACTTGTGCATTTGACTACTTGAATATTGGCAGCAACATTCATTAAGAAGTGATAATGTGTTTGGCAAAACCAATCTCTTACAGAGAGTTTGTCTAGTGATCCATTGCATGGAATGTGATGATCAAGGACATGGAAAGGCATGGAATGCGACAAACATTTGCAAACTGCAATGGGTATTATGGTGAAAACGTGAGATTGAAAATAGAAACTCAACAAATAACCCTAAACCAAGACAAACAACATGAACATAATCTCAATCTCACATTGTGACAAAGAAAAGCACCATCTCCAAGAAGATCAAGAAGATTAATGAATTGGGGAGTTGAACCCCGATCTTTCTCAATCCTACCCACTGTAGCCTAGTTCCTGCACAAGCCACACACATTAGAACCCTACTTGCATGCTCACATTAGTATAAAACATGCCAACAAAATGCAAAATTTAAAAGAAAAGAAAATCAAAGTGAGGTTGAAATCAAAGCTTCGAATTTTTATATTTATGCTTATGAGCCTAGCCAAAAATTGGCATACATAAAGGATGAAGCTGAAACACCTCAACTACCAAAACTAAATCATCTTCATGTCACTACATATTGACCCAAAGATGTAATAGAAGCAATGAAATTTTACACCTTAAACTATTGGCTAAAACTACAAAGGTTCTAACAATCAACTACATATCACACCTCATTTTCTACCCAGTCTTTCGTGGCATCCCCAAAAGGAAAGGTATCCAAACAATAATGCTCATGTGCAAACATTCTCACAACCAAATCCAAATGAACTATTAGTCAATTTCACAACTTGAATTTCATAAATGAAAATGTAAAAAAACAACATTCATCCACTACACTCCATAAAATCATAACCATGACCAGTTTTGCCAATGCAAAATATTCATGCAAGTCAATGTTGCAAAAGGCCACTAGATGTTAGTTTAGACTGTAGGTAAGTGACATAGTTACAGACTAGTGGTGGTTCCAAAAGAGCAACATGGTAATCTTGAAAAAAGAAGTGAAAGGTCCAACTTGTTTTCATCAAGGAAGGGAAGAATCTTAACTCAAACGATCTCTGGACCAATGAATCTCTCAAAACAATATTGAGCCTTTAACAAGGTTAAGTGCCCTCGAAACATGTCCTTTACATGAAGATTCAACCAATATTGTGGGTAGATGATGCTAGTTGCATTCATTAGTTCTTGGTTTGGGAATTGTTGCTCTAACTCATAGATTAAAGAGGTAGGAGCATGTGAAAATTGCACGTTAACAACTTCAAAAGCTATTGTCCAATCATCTTGTGTGGCCTAGGTCAACACACCAATAAGAAGGAACCTCTTATGCATCGTGTATTGCTTGCTCATAAAGTAAAAAACCACAAATTGGATATTTGTTGCAAGATTTGTCCATTAAGTAGTGAGTAGTTGGTCAAAAGTACCTTCATGAATGTCCAAGAAGGCCTTGAAATGTTCATGAATGTATTTCTTCTCCATGTCAAAATACATGTATAATTCAACACAACACATCTTCACAAAAGTGACGAAATCACATACAAAACAATCTCATGCATGTTCAAATTTTATGAAGGCATGCACCACCTCCAAGATTGGCATGATGCAAGTTAAGCCCAAGACCACCTCAACATCATAGAGATATTACAAATTTGTCTTTGTTGCTACCACAATATTCATGTTGTCATTCATCTTCACAATTAAAAATATCAACAATAAGTGAATTGTCAACAAATAACAATGCAAACAACTAATAATAACACAAGCTACCATCAAGCAATAACGCATGCAACTACTCAAGCATCCCGCCATCAACCAACCCAATTTGATGAATCATTTTATCAACAAAAAATTAGGAATTTTTTGAATTTTTTCTACTTAAACTTTTTTTGTTACATATTTGATTTTTTTTTATATAGGCATATGATAAACTTTGTTGATGTGTTGATGATATTTGATGCTTATAATACAAGAAACAAGCAATTGGTGTTTACCATCCATTTAAAGACATGTTTAATTCATTGTTCATATAATTTCCTAAAAATGTTTCATCAAGATTTTACATCAAACATTATTTTAGCAAATGATTTCTAAAATATAAATATAAACACTTGGTTGGCACTAAGCACTTGCCATCAAGACGTGGTGATCATTTTATTTTGAATAATTTATTTATTTTGTTGAAAATTCATCAAAACATAAAAATAATTTAAAATTTTGGTAATGTTTTTCTTTTCTTTTTTAATTGTCAATTTTTTTTTGGGATAGAGTGTCATCTATTGGTTAGTCTTTTTAATGGTCCTATGCAACAGTGTTGTTCAATTAAATCAAAATTTGTTTAGGAATGCTCATCTTGTGGTTGCATTACAAAATTGAGAAAAAAAGTGTTAAGGTCTTCACAACTTGCTTTTACCCAATGCACATAAATGTGTACACCTTCTTGTTAATTAAAACCATAGTGCAAATCGCTGGTGTACATTAGCATAAACAACGAACCATGAAAAATTAAAATCATGATTTGTTGATGGTGGCAAATGTGAGCTAGTAGCCATGCAACTTCTCTATCTTGCCCAATAATTCCTATTCCTTTGTATTAGTGCATTTCACCTTCCACAAATGATTTCCTACTTATCTATTTAGCATATATTTAAAATATCCTAAACTTTAAGAAAAACAAAATGACACACTTTAACCAAAGCCTTAACCTAATTATATTTATTTATAATTGTTTATATATGTTTTGGAAAGTTGTATTATTTTGTTTTTCATCAACAAATACAAATTTTATAAATAAAATTCTATTAATCGTAATGAAACAAAATGTTGTTTTGGTAGTGTGCCATTTTGGGGTGATGGTATGATTTATTCCCTTATAAACTAGATTATTACAAATTGAATAATTAAACTTAGTTATGAATAGACTGGATTGATCCAAATATATAAATGTTTAAAAAAATTATTAACTATTTCATTGTCCTTGCATCATCTCAAGTATGTCAAGAACCAGGTTTGAACGTATTTGAAATATTACTAAATCAAAGATGATTATTTTCAAGACTTTTTATGAACATAATTATGGGCCTTGATTTATGCCCATTGCTTATAAAATATAAACCAACATTTCATACCATTAGTCAATTACTTTAATTTCAATTGTTCACTCAAAAAGCCTTTTGAATTGATGTTGAAATATGTTATGATTGAGCACTTGTTCATTGGAGGCCATCATCGAAGTGAATGAGGGAGTTAGGGGGAAAAAGGGGATGGGAAAGGGATGAAAGGGGGCAAAAAAAAGAAAGAAAGGTTGCAACCTAGCACAATGCTTTACTCACCAACTGACATCGCTGAGGTGAAAGAGGGAGGGGGAGGAAAGAAAGGTAGAGATGCTACAACTTGAGATGTTATGCAAAATGTGGATGTAATTGGAATGATGTTCAAGAAAGGAAGCACAAATGTGTGTTTGCGATAACAATAAAACACATAGATAGGAACTAACACCAACAATAGACTCAAATGTTTTGGTAAATCCTCCTCACAAAACACAAACATTGATCGAACCCACACTAATAAACATTTCTTTTGAACATGCAAGAAATTATGTAAACACCAATGTAATACACACTAAATGCTGAACAAGCAAGTGACACAAAAAGAATGCAAACTAGTGTAACAAACATATCATAAACAATCCATGTGAATTTTTACAAATTAGAGCAACCATTGAACCCTAAACCCTAAATTGGGTGCACCATGGTCATGAATGTTGAGCCTAGTCAATGACAACTTACACATAAAGACATGGCCATGTTTAATCATGCCATGCCATACAAAAATATCATGTCACAATATATCCATGGACATACCGTGCCACAATACATTGATGTAATTAATTTTTGCAAACCATAACAACCATGAACCATAAACTTTAATTGGGTGCACCATGCTCATGGATGTCAAGTCTAGTCAAAGATGACTTACATAGAGAGACATGACCTGATGTTAAGAGTCATGCCATGCCATAATACACTAATATAATTTATTTTTACAAATTTGAACAAACCATTGAACCCTAAACCCTAATTAGATGCATCATGGTCACAAATGTTAGGCCTAGTTAAGGACACCTTACACATAGAGACATGACCCTATGTTGAGTAACCATTGAACCCTAATTAGATGCATCATGGTCACAAATGTTAGGCCTAGTTAAGGACACTTTACACATAGAGACATGACCCTATGTTGAGTCATGCAAAAATGTCATGTCACAACACATCCATGGACATGAAGCCATGACACTTTGACAATAAAGTTACCTCATGATTCTCAAAAAGGGCGGATACCGTTTTCACCAGTTTTGGCCCCTTTTTCACCATTTTCAGGATTTTTGTGCAAGGCAAAGCCCTCGATGTAAGCACCTTGCGTTACGACGTGGCGATCATTTTGTGCTTGGGCGGACGCAAGGACCAACACCCAACCACGAAGTTAAGCTTAGCCGGTGACGAGCAGCGTCTTTGGTCGGCCTTCGCTTCAGCGCGCGCTTCGACAGGAGAATGGAAACAATTGCATGGTAACCAGCATCGATTCCTCAGCGGTTTTGCAAGCTCTGCCATGGCCTCTGCACCTCATCTCTCTTTGCCTCTTGCTGCTTCTTCCTCCCAATTTTCGAAGCCTCAGGTCTATTGTAAATTAGTGCAGTTTGCGGCGCTGCCGGCGTCCTGCCGAATTGGGAAGATCAGCTTTTATGGGAGTGAAATCGGTGCAGCAGGAGTCCACTTTTCGGGGTCGCGATTGTCATCACTCGCAAACAGCAGGCGACAAAGGTTTCACGAAGAAGATGGAAGCCGGCGCAACAAGTTGAAGAAAGTGGGAGTTTGGAGAGCAGCAGCGGGAGAGAGTAATAGAGAGTCGTGGGATTTCGGGAGGTTTGTGAACACGCTCTTGTTCTTTAACGGACCACCATCGCTACAAAAGTTTGTGGCATCGGTGGTGCAAGCCATGACAGGAAGGACGGAGCAAGCTGACGTCGAGCAGGCGAACAGGAAGAAGAAGCAGGAGGAGGAGGTGGTGCTGGTGGTTGGTGCGACGGGCGGAGTAGGAAAGCGCGTGGTGGATGAGCTACGGAAGAGAGGCTATCGGACGCGAGCTTTGGTCCGAAACTTAGAGAAAGCAAAACAGCTCTTGAGCTCAGAGGTAGAGATAGTCACGGCAGACATAACGCAAGCTGCGACGCTACTGCCGGAGTACTTCGCAGGAGTGAAGAAGGTCGTCCACGCAGCGAGCGTCACCGTGGGACCTAAGGAAGGCGATACAGCTGATCGTCAGAAGTATTACCAGGGGATCAAGTTCTACGATCCAGAGATCAAAGGAGACTCGCCAGAAACGGTAGAGTACAAAGGGATGCGCAATTTGATAGAGAAGCTGAAGAAGCGACTGGGGACCAAGGAAGGAAGATCGTTGTTCGCGTTGGCATCACCTACGGGAATACCAACAGGTCCTGCGTGGGGAGCATTGGATGATGTCGTCATGGGAGGTGTGAGCTCCAGCTCTCTGCAGATCGATAGGACAGGAGGTGAGCAGGGGATGCCCACAGGTGTGTTCAAAGGTACTGTGTCCACTGCCAACAATGGAGGGTTTGCAAGCATCCGGTCCAAGAACTTCGAACCGGTTGAGGATCTGAGTGCTTATGAAGGACTGGAATTGCGAGTGAAAGGAGATGGCCATCGCTTCAAGTTCATGTAAGAAGTTAGGGGTTGTCTCTCTCTCTGTGCCCCCTGCAAAACATCGTGTCATGTTGCTGCTTGATCCAAGTATGTTGTTCTACTTATTTCCAGACTCAGGGTTTATGTTCAGGGGTTCTGGTTTTGGATTGTGAGAAATTCTTTCTTGTTTTGCTGCAATTGCTGTTGTTGCATCATGCTCACAGCCAGAAATTCTTCAAGGTGAAATGGAAGATCCTTTTGGTAGCTAAGCAAATGCTAGCTCTTTCTTCTCCTCTATGATTCCATTGGGATGAGGACATGCTGCAATCTGGTTCTTTGTCTTTCCAATCTTGTTGTTGCAGTGGAATGGCAGTTGCTTCCTTTCCACTGTGCAGCGTGGAAAATGGCAGATGGTTGCAAGCAATCGTGATTCCAGTTTTGTTGTCACAGCAGACTTGTGCCGTGCATTTACTGATGTTGTCTCTTCCTGTCTGCTGCCCAGCATGGAAAATGGGAAATGGTTGCAAGCAGTTGTGATTCAAGTCTTGTTGTCACAGCAAACTTGCACTGTGCTCCTACTGGTGTTGTCTCTTCCCTTCTGCTATGCACCATGGAAAATGGCAGATGGTTGCAAGCAGTTCTGATTCCAGTTTTCTTGTTACAGCAAACTTGTGCTGTGCTCACTGATGTTGTCTCTTCCATTACACTGCACAGCATGGAAAATGGCAGATGGTTGCAAGCAGTTGGGATTCGAGTTTTATTGGCACAGCAGACTTGTGCTGTGCTTGCTTTCAGAATTTGCTTTGATACCTAAAGCAAGAGATCTGTCATAGGGCATATGCTGTGTTTTTCAAGTGTGGTAATGGCTTGGTGTGTGCACTTGTTTGCTTGCAGAGTTCGCACTTCCACTGATTGGGATGCTGTTGGCTACACTTGTGGATTCAACACTACCAAGGGTGAATGGCAAACAATCCGCCTCCCTTTCTCCTCATTTGTGCCTGTGTTTCGTGCTCGCACAGTGAAGGATGCTGCACCTTTCAATACTGCCAACATTGCATCATTGCAGATATTGTACAGCAAGTTTGAATCTGATGGTGAACTCAATCCCAAGTTTGAAGCAGGACCATTTGAGCTTCCAATCTCCAGCATCAAGACATATTTGAAGGAGCCAGTGACTCCCCGCATTGTGCACGTGAGCTCAGCTGGAGTCACTCGACCTGATAGACCTGGCCTTGATTTGACCAAGCAACCCCCAGCAGTTCGTATGAACAAAGAACTAGGCTATATTCTTACTTTCAAGCTGAAAGGTGAAGATCTGGTACGAGAAAGTGGGATACCGTACACCATTGTACGCCCATGCGCACTAACAGAGGAACCTGCAGGTGCTGAGCTAATTTTTGAGCAAGGAGACAACATAACTGGAAAGATTTCCAGACAGGAGATTGCACGCATTTGTGTTGCAGCTCTAGAATCACCTGCTGCATGTGACAAGACCTTTGAAGTGAAGAGCACTGTCCCATTCAGCCAGCCATTTACAATCGATTTGGAAAACCCACCCCCTGCTCAAGATTATGTACCTTTCTTTAGTCAACTCAAGACAGGGATCACAGGGAAAGAGGCACTGGAGAAAACAGAGGCAGCTGTTGTCTAAGGGCATTGCAGTTGTCACCAGTTTCTTTGTTGTATAACACAGGTACATGCTCTCTCACATGGGAAAACCCAAAACCAAGGCTTGCCTGAAGTAGGGCATTTGCAAGAACATGTTTTGTGCAGTCATTGTGTGCTACTAACTTAAAGCTGATTTGTTACTGTTGATAGGAGTTCAGAGTTTAGTGAGCACCTCAGATCTGATTCCATTGCCAAGGTTCTTGAGCTGTTTGTTGATCTTTCAGCAGAGAATGGACTCCTGGTAGACTGTATAAACAATTTTCCAAGTATAAATATGACCTCTTTGCAGGGAGTTTGAGATTCAAGCAACATTCAAACCCACTTAGATTTCAAGATTGTTTGTTGAATTGGAATATGTTTTGCCATTTTTCCATTTCTTCATACAATTTATACATCTCTACCTGAAACCTCTGCATTGATTCATGGGTGTTCATCAATGACATGTTGGATATGAAGTCCACAGTCCACTGATGTACCATTGCCGTCAGAGATTGCATGTCTTACAGTGCATTGGTTTGTTGTACTCAATAAGGACTCTTGATTCAGATGTGTGCTGAACACAAAGCAGCCCGACAGTCTTCAAATACTCCCATAACAAGATTGATTGGAGATACACATGTCCTGCTTACTATTGATGTCAATAGATAACAAGACAGCTTGGAACTCATGCATGCAAAAACCATCTCTGCCTAATGTCCTATTCACAACCTCTGCAGTAATGTCCGCACCTTCAGACCCACACTGAAGCTGGATTGAGAAAGTTGAGCAACATTCAGCATGGTTGAGTTGGATCCACATCTGGGTTTTATGCTGACAGACGTTAGAGACCTCAAACCTTGCTGCTGGTTGTTTCTAACTTGAATGCTGGTTATGGAGGTTAGAAATCTTGTTTTATGAGATTGATGTCAAGATGTTCAGATATCAAGAAATGTTGTTGGGTCATAGAAGAGAAATCTCCACTCTACACATTCCAATTTGACTTGAATGGGTTTTACACATTTTGTGAATCAAATGTCTATACAGCCTGTATTCAAGGATGGTTACCTCTTCGAGTGATAATCTAGAGAGTGAAACCTTAAGAATTTGCAAATGGGTTTCACAGGTGTTAGAATATTGGAAAGATATGTCTCTGTTTGAGCTTCTCATATGTCTAGCTTGTCCTTCACACTCAATCTTCAATCTAAAAATGAATAGAGCAATAGAGGCAAATTAGCTCTATAAGACCCTGGTGGAAATGTAGATGGTTAGTTTGAATGGCAACAAGTCTTCTCTTATGGTGGGGTGCAAAAAGGAATTTGTGACTAATGCATTGGGTTCTATGTTTGTGCTAAATCCACCATATTTTGGTGTTGAATCCCCATGGTAGCCTCAATCATTGGTAATTGGGGTGTAGTCTTTTTGCATTGGATTCAGCTGGAACTGCTTGTACTATCTACTATTGGCAACCTCCAAAGTTGGAGTACTTGGGAGCTGTGTGTAAATATTAGGAGTTCCATTCCAACGAACAACTACCAACGAATGCAAGTGTCAACTCTGACAAGTACCTTTTAGCCTCACTTGAGCTATCAATTTGGCAAGAGGTTCTTCACTTCATCCTCTATGGTGCCTAAACCCTATCTACCCACATGGCCCCACTTACGAACACATGTGGATATTGCATAAGTTGTTGCCCTAAATATGTGAGTTTGCACGGATGATACTTTTAACCATGCATACAATGGGGTTGTCATTGTAAACATGTGTTGCAGTAATGTGCATACTATGGGTTAGTGACAAATGTGGATATCATAAAATATACCTTCAATTTAAGTTCATTTGTGACATGCATTGATGATTATTGCATCTAGCACAATGTAAGTCTTGTTTCAAGGACTTACTTAATTTTTTCTTGCTAATAACATTTTCATTATCCATGCAACTGACTCGCCTGGGATTCAGGGTATAGGATATACAATTTATGATTTAGGGCATAAAATAGAATTTACAAAGATTTATTCTAGGATTTAAGGTTTAATGTATAGGTTTTAAGATACTTGGGTATACTCTATATCAGTGTGAATATAAAAGATAAAATGCAAAATGAAGGGTTTCAGGGTATAAGATATAAAAGTATGGGATTTGAGATTGGCAGATTTTGAAGAATGGAGTTGGAACCAGAGGTGCTCTCAAGTAAAGCCAGAATTGGAACTAGAAGTTCTCCTCAACATGTGAAACCAGTTGACACTGGTCTGAACACCAATTCAAATAGGGACCCCATTTAGAAGTGCAAATGTTTGTCTTCTGATTCACAGGTATGAGGAATTTGTATGGATCAGCAATTCATTACACAAGCTCAAAAGTGAAAGGGGATCACCCGGGTATTCAACTACTGAATCCTGATGAAGACTATTTTGAAAATACTTCAATCAAAACGAAGAGGCAACAACATTCTTCTACAAAATGTAACTCATGTTCTCTCTTAAAATGTCAGCTGACTTGCAACGTTTATTGTCAAAGCTAGTTGTTGATCTTCAACATACAAATGGAATTTCAACACTTGCCATTGTTCTTTGACTCCTCTATTCTCTACACATGAATTCTGCTCTCTGGATTCTTCTGAGTTTCCCCAAACTTCTACACCTCTTAGAATTGTTGGTCACCTTGAATACCAACCAACACAGCACTTGTCTATTCAAGTTCTCTCAAAGTATTCTTTGAACATGAAAGGACTGCCTAGAAAGCCTTGCTGACCAGCCATGGACCGCGAGTACCCAAAGAGACTAACTATAAGTTGGAATTAAAAGATTTTGCAACTAGATCAGGGTGACTTGGTATCAAGGATGACAACCAATTGACATTAAGCTCACAGCAAAGAGGTGGTCTCCAAAAACTCATCAAACCACCAAGCCCTTCTCCAAATATCTACTCCTGTTACACAACCCCATATCACAGAAAGCTGTGGTGTGCCTGATTGAGACAATGATTCATGCTTCAACAAGAGCTCCAATGCCATTGCTCGGGACCTAGGTTCCTGATTGCCTTGTCTTGCAGATGCTCCTGTCTAAGAGTATGCATTCAGATACCAGAATTGCAGAACAAGGAGAGAGTGTTTGTTTCATGACAGTAAGTATCAGATCATCACTGCTTAGTTGGTGAGGGTTCTTGACTTGGTGACCTGTGCACAATATGTCCATGCCACCAGCACATTTGTCAGATCTGTAAAATTGTAATCCAAATTAATATTCTGCCTCCAATGTGCTCTATATCCATGCTATGATTTCATGTAGAACACAAAAAACTACATGCAGGAGAAAGTCAAATTCTGAACCTTACATGACCCTGAGGTTTCGACTGCATCCAAGCACTTGATGATGCACATATTAGTTACTATCACCTTGTTGCCGTGGACTCAATTGGCATTGACAATCATGGGAAGCATTTCCCATTTGACTCCCATAGCAACAGATATTCCACAGAGAAGGTTGCTTCCTCAGTGCTTGGTTGTGAGGCAACTGAGCACAATAGCAGTTGGCACAAGATAGCTGACAGGAAAGGCAAGAGACTATCTGCATACTCATGCTGGCATGTATTCACCACGGCTCTCTTGGATGGTGCTAATGGTGTCTTCTTCCTGTCATGAGCCACAAACAGATATCAGACCTGGAGAGCACATATGTTCCTGACAAGTATGATCCTTGATTCAAAATTCAGATTCACAATGCAAATTGCAATTCAAAAATGAAATTTCCATATGGACACACATTTCAATGAAAGAGGATGAGGTTTCAAGCCGTATCTAGGTACCATCTGGGTAGCACTCTTACCTTACTTCACTTCATGGTGCTTTCACCAACGATCTGTTGGCAACATCAATGTGACATGGGGGGAAATAAACCTTATCCTGAAGCACATATCCCGAAATTCAAGTAGGGAGATGCTTTATCCTACATCAATTCCGCCTGGCTTCTCCACTGGCACTCATTTGCTTGCCAATGATGCTTGGCTGCATGCAACAAGCAGAAACCATCCATCTCTCAGAACTTTGGTTTGGTACCAATACCTTCAATACAACATGCTAGGCAAGAGCAAATTGAACAGCATTGGAATTCAAGAAACAAGAAGCCATAACCTTAGTATCAAGCCTTCACCATCACACCAGAATAAAAGCCCGGAAAGAAACATTCATTGACAATGGTAGCAAATCCTTACTAAGCACATGCACTCACCAGACAAGCACGTCCTTTGACATGAGGAGACAAACATCACCACAAATCAGCTTGCCAGAAGAGAACACCACAACTTCTCCAGGGACTAAGTCTTTGTGGTTGCAGTACTGCAAGGAAGACTACCAGGAATCAGCCCATCCCTGTAAGACAGAGTGGCATTGTACCAGTTCCAACTGTTTGGATTTTGGCCAAGTACTACTCGACTCCTGCAAATACTCAGCAACAATCTGTGTCAGAACAAGTGTTGGATATTCTAATATTGTTTCAGATTGCTTTCTAGGCATGGACTGGTTTTGTCCATTGACACATTCTTGTGGAATTGTAGACTAGCAATATACAGACCTAGAGTCAGGACTTGTGACCTCCAAGGTATCAAGCAAGAGCCGCATGAGTGTCAGACATGTTGAAGCCAAGCTGCTCAAACTGAGAGAAATCCAAGGCAAAGCAGATATGAAGACAGCTGCAAAATAATTTCACACCTAGAAGAGACGTGATACAACAGGGAGGGTTTAGGGTTTACACCTGACTTGGGTCACACCTGCCAAACATGGAGGATTGCTGTGGCAACCATGATGGAGAGGGTTGAGATGTGCACACAGATGAGATAGCTCCTGAAATGGTAGCCTAGACCAGCTGATACCTGAGAGCTGAAATGGAGCTGCAGATAAGAGATTTCACTTGAGATGACAGAAACGAGAAGGAGAAGGGTTTAGGGATTAGGGTTTAAGAAGAAAGAAGGGGAAGAACGTGCCGAAAGGAACCATCGGTTTGGAGCAATTGTGAAAGCTGCTGCTGCAGATATGAGATTTCATTTGAGATGATAGAAACAAGAAAAAGAAGGGTTTTAGATTTTAGAAGAAGAAGCTAGAAGAAAGAAGGCGAAGAGCAGAAGTCTTCCTGTAAAAAGAAGGTGCCCAAAGGAACCATTGGTTTGGAGCAATTGTACAAGCTGCTCACCTACAAATTTGAGGAAATTCTAAGAGCATAAGCGATGTTGGAGATTGAGAAGAGAATTCCAGGGCGGCTCCACAAAAGCTTATCTAGTTAGGTTGAACAGGGCAATCCACCAAGCTCCCATCGTCGATCCCCTCTTGTCTATGACGATTGCAAACCCATCGAATTGGAAGACCTAGCTCCGCCTTGCTCCTCCTCTGCACGTTACGGTATTGCACCCGACTCAAGCCGAAAAGCTTGGAGATGTCCTTGCCCTTGAGAAAGTTGACAAGCCATTGTTCAGCACCGATGTTCTCATTTGCAATCCTCATTGCATCTTCTTCACTAGGGAGTGGAGTTCGACCTCTTAGAAAAGCATCTCTCCCTGAGCTTGTTCCTTCTTCAGTACCACTAGGGTTGGGACTCCGGTTTGGAGTTCGACGTCGACCTGGATCTCTCCTTCGTGAGCTCATTGAAGATGATGATCCACTGCTACTGCTTCCAAAATCAGGCAAGAAGTTGGAAAGGCATTGTGTATCAAGAGCCAATGCAACTCCCTTTCCCAGATCAGGCACCATATCTCCAAGTCCTGCTGCAACATGAGCACCCACCTTCAAGAGAAGGGAGAAGATCGACAAACCTCTGATGACAAGTGGGGCAATCTCTTGAGCTCTTGCAGAAGATGTCAACAAAACCATGTCTCCTTCTTGATTCTCCACAACATGAATCCCTTGCAAATGCTCGCATAACAAATGGAGATGGACCCTTTTGAACATCCCTGGCATCATCAACATCTCCGACACAATGAGCTTCCGTTGATGATGAGCACCAACTGTGGTGAAGAAAACATTGCATGGAACTTGACGTTGTTGCAACTGCAAAGACAAGTTTATGATCGCGTCCAATTTCGATACGAGTTTGTGATGTAATCTCTTTTCCAAGCATCCAATCTCTTCTCTCCTCTTCTCCATCACCTCTTGTAATCTTTTCTCCATGGATTTGATCTCTTCTCTCGTCTTCTCCATCACCTCTTGTAATCTTTTCTCCATGGATTTGATCTCTTGTTTTGTCCCCTCCATCACCTCCGCAACAACTTTGTCCCCCATTTTGTGAATGTGTTTCTCCAAGCGATCCAATTTCATAAACAAATGTGTTTGAAAGGATTTGGACTTCAATTGCAAATCCAAATTTGGATCTTCTTCCAAGCTTAAGCTTGCTTGACTTGATGCAATTGCACTTGAAAATTGTGGTTCAGAATTATGATCACAACTTTGATGAGAATAATTGATTTCACTTGAGCTTGCTTCAATTTTGTTTTCGGAGCTCGGTTTGATCTCATTTGAGCTCAATTTGAGATTGTTGACATCATTCTCAAGTTCCTTCAAGTTTTGAAATCGTCTGTCAAAGACATCTGTTGTGTCAATTGCACCCAAAAGAGATGTCGCCGTATCGTCCATGCCTTTGCCCAAGTAATCCATATCCTCCTCACCTACATCCACTTCTCCCCATGGATGCACATACGACGAATCAAGGTTTGCAGCCAACAACTCTTGTTTCAAATTCTCCACCAACACAACTTGGTCCTTTCGATTCTTGCACAACAAGAGTCGTTCCACACACTTGGGTCTTAGAATCCCTTTCACAAGTGCAACTCCTTGGCAACCATGGGCATCACTACACAAGTTTTCGATTTGTCTCACCACATGAGCATCGACAAGCGAAAGAGTTTCAAATGAGCTCTTGGATGACTTCACCAATATGTCTATGAAGATGTGGCCCATCATATGGCCACTCAGCTCCACCAAGATCTCCAAACCATCAATCCAGATCTTCACTAGATTTTGTTCATTTTCACAAATTGCATGAGTTGCCAACAAGTTGGCAAAATAATTGTGTAATTTCACCTACACAAGATTCATGCACAAATACTTTGTCAGAAACATTATGGAATTAAGTGTAGCTAAAAGTCCTTTTAAAAGATTGCAGTAAGAGAACTAATCAAATGTTGTGTACTATTTTACCAAATTTGCAAATGACATTGAACGAATAAATATGTATAGAGGCTAACAAATGTATATATACAAATCATACATGAATCTTTTATCGACGAAAGATCACATAAGCAATTGGAATTAATTTCAATATAAAATATATGTTTTAATTGTAATTCAACTTTCAAACATGTACCTCATGTGTGAGTAAAATTCATATTATGCTTGTATCAACATGACAAGAATTTGACAATAATCATTGATTCATATACAAGTTCAAGTAATGCACCAACTTCCTTTGTAAGAAATGAAAGCACATGCATGTCCCTAATTACCACAACATTGTGTTCTTGCATTGTTTATGTTGAAAATTTTCAGATTTAAAAACTAAATTTTTAGTGAATTATTTTTCTTCGTTCATTTTATTATGCCTTTAATGGAACATAATGTTCAACAATCATACCTGCAATTTTGGGAAAAAACCTGGGGTGAGAGTGGTCAATTCTTGGTCACAACATTGTAATCTACGACCAATATAAATGATTTCTGCTTCTTGAGGAAATGTTGTTTTCCATTGTAAACGTCTTGCACCATTAGCAACCCCATCATCAAATGGTAATGTAGTAGGCACAAATATGCTTGACCTTCGTGAATCACTTCTTATAGGATGTATTTCATATGCGAGATTCATTTTGAGCATCAAACAAATAAGATGTTTAGTGATGTCTCTTGAATTGTTGCCATGATATTGAATGGTTTTCTTCAACGAGATATTGAGCAAGTGCTCTATTTGTTCTCTTCTTCCAATGCCATGTTTAAAAGTTGTTGTCAAGTTGTTTGTTGTCACATGTTTGCGCAACTTGATTAGACGACCCATCACCTTGTGACAGAACCAATTTGGGTTCACAACAACAAAATCTTCATCCTCGAAATAAATTATTTCACCTGCATCATGTAAAGACTTGGCTACTGCAATGCGTGCCTTTTCTTTCAAAGACTTGGCAACCACATTACGTATGTTATGCATCTCTTGTTGCAAACCTTGTTGATTATGATCAATAGGTAGACGCAAGTTTGGGACTTTCTTGTCAATAATATCACTGTTGAAAGTTTCCATGGTAACAATGGGTTGATTAGGATGTTCTTTGTTCCATTCACCCAACGCAAGTCGCACTTTTGAACACGCAAGAAAAGCATCTGGCAATGTGTCAAGAATACCCATGCAACTTCTGATGACTTCATTTGTCACATCTTTTGTTGCCAGAGAAGAATGTGCATTAACATAATGCAACTTTGAAGATAAGTTGATGAACTTAGCAAACTTATCTTTCAATATCAACACAATATTTTCCACATGTTGTATTTCCCCAAATGCTTGATCTTGATGTGTCATAACTATTGCCACTTGTGATTGGAAGTTAGACAACCTTTTTGTGTTCGATGCAATGAACCTCAACCAATAAGAAATCTCCTCTTGTATTTCCTCTACAGATTTGTTCCTGTTTGATTTCATGTGAAATGGGTTGCACACAACAAGAAAAAAACAAGGATTTCCTTGACTGCTCAAATCTGGAATCATCATATCATGAAAAGCATGATATTCTTCTTGGCCAGCTAGGTCCCAAATGGAGATTTTGTGATCATCATCATTGACAAGAGTGTTGACATCTATTCCACGAGTTCTTGTTTCCCATCCATTTGGATCGTTGAAACAAAAATCAAAAGGTTTGTGTTGTTCAATCACCTCCACTAATGGAGTGCAAAGGTTTGCACAAAAACCTTTTACAACAACATTACGTACCATTGATTTTGTTAATGTTGTTTTGCCTGCATCCATTTTAACAAAAAATAGTTATTCATTAAATTATAATTAAATATGCACTTCTCAAATTTTTATACATAGATTAAATAAATATGTCCAAAAATTTAAAATAAAAAATTAAAGTTGAAATAAAAAGTGAAGTGGATTGCCTGAAAATGCATGACCGCATAAAAACACCCTTGCAGAACTCGGTCGACCTTTGGGCATGTCTCTCATTACCATAATGTGTTCTTGCTTATTTTTTTGTAATTGTGCCTTCACATGTAAAGAATATCCTTCCCTTTCCAATGGTGTATTTTCCATATTAATATCTTCCAACCAAGGATTGACTTGTAAAAGATCCATGATTCCAACCAACACTTCATCCCCTTGAACGGCATTGCAAAAGCTCAAATCAAGATGTGTCATACTCTTGTTTTCATGCAAGGATTCCAAAATCATACACACATCATCTGGTCCAATGCTATTTTCGCATTGGAGCTTTAGTTGCTTAAGGGTCTTGTTTGTACGCAACATCTCTGCAATAGCTTTGGCTCCTCTCGATCCAATATTGTTCTCACCAATTGTGAGATGTTTAATTGACATATTAGTAGGTGGGTTTCCAATATTCCCAGTCAAAGGTCGAAGCAATGATTCCATTCCATCTGGACCTAATGGATTCAACTCCAAACTCAACTCTTCAATAGTTGAATTCACCATCAACATTGCTTCAATGGAAGCAGCTCCAAAGGCTGACACATTAGCTCCATGGAGGACCAAGCGCTTGAAACTATGATTGTCCGCTAACATCTTGCATAAAATTTGTACTCCACTATCACCAATTAATGCTTCATACAATCGTACTTCCTCCAATACTCCATTTGCAAGAAGATTTCCAAGACTTTGAATAAGTAATTGGATCTCTTGAAAATTCCATTGTGCTTTGATACCAATGTAATTCAATTTATGGCATCTACCAATTGCATTTAAGAATTTTAGATGCTGTTGATCTTGAATCACTCTATTGGATCCGTCCACTTCAACATTGTGAAAACGGACATGTATACGTTCCATTGCATCGACCAGCATGGCATGGAGATCATCAAAATGAATTCCTGTATATTCATCTCTCGACCAATGCCAAAGTTCTATTGGCCATTGTTTTTTCAATGGTGCATAGACAGTGGGCAACTTGTTCGCAGGGAGCTCAATGGTAGGAATTGGATGAATGAATGTTTCACCTTGTGGTAATCCATTTTCTATTGGATGAAATGTTTTTTGACGTTTGTTAGGTGGTGATGTTTCTGAAAAGTTGTTTTTCAAGTCAACAACTTGAAAGGAATCAATAGATGGGAGACTATCGTTTAGCTTATTGGAATCTAAATCACTTCCAATTTTCTCCACATAATTTTCAGACGCCATTTTAAATATTTTTGAACAAATTAAAAAAAACCTGCAACCAAATTTTTTCAATATTGATTTTTAAAATATATAATCTTCTGAATGCATTTAAAACCTCCCAAAACATGTAAACAAATTGGAACCGATGCTATATTCCTTTTAGAATATTCTCACATTTCATGTACCCTATTATTTGAAAACTCCACATTACATAATGAACAACACTAATGAATGGGACAATGGTGTTTGAGAAGTAGATTTACTCACTAATAATTTAACCTTTATGGTGTGTATAATGCAATTCGATAATCCACATGGTTTTCTATCTTGAGATTGATTTAATGTAACAATTTATTTTTCATACAAAATCAACATCTAAAATATGAAAGGTGCAAGTTGTAGTACATACCTTGAATGAAGGGAATGGCAAAAGAATTGGCACTACTTCAAATATTCCTCAAAAATGTTTGTAGTCCTTTTGAACCATATTTCTTCCACGTGGGTGCACTTATGAGAAGCAATTGTTGTTTTAAAATGGAACATGCTCCAATATCCTTGCTATTTTGACTGCAACCAAATGATGAATAGCAAGGTTTAGATTTTTAGTCATCAATGTAAATAAATTAACTCAATCATGATAGAAATGTAGATAAAAGCCATACAAGCCTTGGTAAATGACCTATCAACAAAACGCATGTTATGAGAATTTACACTCTTTGACATGATAAAATAAAATACAATATAAGGTTCCTAAGAATAAGAATACAGATTGCATTGAAAGTCAATCAAGAAACATGAGGTTTTGTGACTTGGTATTAAAACCTCAAATGGGAACTCATCAAAAGAATTGTCAGAAAAGATATGGGTTGTTTCTAGCACTCAAACTAACCTTCTTCACAAGTTGTTAACTTTGAAGACCTCCAATATGCACTCAAGTTGAAAGAATTGCAAGATTGCACAAATATTCATAGTGGAAAGTGAAATTTGGGTTGTACAAGAACCTCAAGAGCTGATCAATATCCAATTTCACCATCGATTAAATTCCATATTCGGAGGTATTTGGTTAGACTACTTATCACATGCAAAATACAAAACATAGTTGATGACTAGAATGATTTGTAAGGCTGCTAAAAACAAACATAAATCAATCGGCCTGCTGCCTAATAGTTGTATCAAAATTTATATTACCACTAAGCATTGAATCCACATCAATAGAAACGCCCAAACTCCTTATGAACCTTTAGGAACAATTTAAAGCCAGCACTTCATCTCTGCTCAGAGAAAATCAACCTCAGCACAATCATCCTTCGAACCTCACATGTACAAATTTCTGCTATGTGTGTTCAATACACAATATAGAACATTGGTCTTCCAAGGCCTTTTTATACACGAAGGTTGGCGGTTCATGGGGTATTCCTGAAATTGTTGAGGGAAAGTAGTCGGTTCCTAGGATATTGCTGGGATGGTTGCTGGTCGTGTTCAGGTCAAAAGGTTAACACGGTTTTGAACATGAGAACCTTCTTCAACATTGTGTGTCTTGAAGAAGTCCAACTAAACCCGAGTTGAAAAAATCCAAGTTGTAGATTTGTGTCAGTTGACACTAGGTGCATAATATTTTCATCATTGTACTCCACTATGAATGCACTTCTTTATATATATATATAAATTTCTAAATAGGTTCTAAGTTATATGTATAAAATGCATGTTTCACCAGGCTACAAAATTTCTGTCTTTTGAATCATGTGACATGCATATCAAAAGGCCCATCACAATGAGTTTACCTTTTCGAGCTAGTCTCAAAACCAAAAAAGGGACCCAATTTTTTTTATCATAAAATATGTAACCTCAAGTTGTTTTCTTGGCATTAGAATTTTTCAATTTACAAATAGTTCTTTTCTTTCCAGTGGAAAAAAAAATATTGAGATTTTTTTCACCTCCTAAATGTGAATGAAGGTTTGTGGTCATATTGCACAAAACACAAAATTTTAACTTTTCCTCAGTTACAATAAAAAATTTGCAAATTCTTTCTTTGTCCATGACCTACCTTGTCCAAAACTTCTACACTCTTGTATCATTGAATTGCAAAAAATAAAATCTCTTGTTCCTATTGACCCAAATACTTCAATACCTTGGCCACTTTGGTGTGTAGTATTTTTTCAATTGATATATATATATATATATATATATAAGTCCATTAAACTTATGTTATTTGTCTTTCATCCTTGTTGTGAAATGTCCTAAATCCTAACTATTTCAAATGTGTGTGGACAACCCAAACCTTGTGAATTTTTTTGTCAAGTCACAATGTAGAGGAACAAAACAATCACCCATGCCAAATGAAATTGGGGTTTTCGAATTTAATATGAAAATATGTAAACTCCAATTCTTTTCTTTAAAGTAACATCCAATTCTCAAAGGAATGGAACAAGGAATGTTTTGAGTTGATGTCTCCACCCTCCTTTTTCCTTTTTGAAAAACAAGCACCAAAATCGACACATTAAAATATTTTTTAAATGAGTGAAAAGTCACAATAGGAGCTACACCGACATACTCATGTAGGCAAAAGATCTTTCACTCTTTGACCCGCATTTGGGACGTGCTAGACTGGTTGTAACTTGTCGGAGATGGAAATAAGTCAATCAAATTCTTAAATGCACCGATACAACCTCCTTCACACAGCATAGACCTTCATAAAATTCTTCGTCCTAGCCTCCCCGACATCTTACAGGGTTGTAAAATCATCATAGGCTGGTGCAAGGTTCATCCATTCGTAAAGCACTCATACGGATTTTTTTTCTTTGTATTGAAAACACCTCCCCACATGAAAGATGCTTTTCAATTGAATGAACCCCAACTTCAGTCCCTGTTCCACCTGGGTTTTTTCCCCTTCCCTTTGCTAACCCTATTGTCTTGTTTTCTCCTCTAGGGTTCAGGTATGTTCTTTTTGCCCCTTTTCTTTTTTTCGTCGTTTGTGACCTTTTTATTTTGTGGGCTAATTTTTTATTTCTTTGCAAAAAAAAATTATTTCTTAAGCTAAATCTCTATCTTTTGACAAAATCACTGTATTTCATGGTTAAATCCTTACATTTTGACAAAACTTTTATATTTTCTTGACAAATTTTCTTCTTCTTGACAAAACCTATATTTTTTCAAAACAATTTTTTTACATCTTAACCAAATTATTATATATATTTTTAAAACTTATATATTTTCATGGCTAAATTTTTACATGTTGACAAAATATTTATATTTATTAGCAAAACTTCTATGTATTCATGGGAAAACTTTTACATCGTGACAAACTTTTATATATTTTTGGCAAAATTTTTATCTTTTGAATTTATAAAAAACATTTCTTAGTTAAACTTTTAACTCTCAACAAAACTTCTTTACTTACTGCTAAACTCTATATTTTGACAAAACCTCTTTATTTTTTGGTTAAACTTTTTTTTTTTAACAAAACCTTTCTATTTCATGGTTACCTTTTTACTTTTCCGCTAAACTTGTAGCTTTCAACAAAATCTTTCCATTCCTTGATTAAACTTTTACTTTTAACAAAACTTTTTTATTTCTTAACTAAACTTTTACCTTTCAATAAAAATTTTTATTAACTTGAGGTGAGTATTATTAATGAGTCAAATTTGTTAGTGAATTAACAATTTTTTTATGTAGGTATTGCATTGTCAATAAAAGTTAACAATTCAAATGGGGTCATTGTATTTATTTTTTTCATATTCATTTGTTATAATTAAGTTTACATCCAAATTAAGGTATTGCATTTTGTTAAATATCTTTGGTTTAAACCTACCAATACAATGGCTACTAATTTTGGGATGTATTCCAAATCCAAGGATTGCATTCATGAATATAAGTGCGTTATTATTGAGAGGCTTAATCAAGGAGTAGAAAGATTTTGCCAAAAAATAATGAAGTTTTGTTTGTTTTTTTTAAAATTTAATTAAGAAACAAAGTTTTTTTTTGCCAAAAGATAAAATTTGAATAAAAAATAGAGAGGTTTTGTTGAGATATAAAGCCTTACCGAGAAGATATAAAATATACAAGTTTTCCTAAGAAATAAAATTTTAGCTAAAAAGTAAAGAAAATTTGAAAAAAAGGAGAGGTTTAGCTAGGAAGGGATGGAGGTTTAATAAAAATTATTTATAAAAAATAATAAAATAAATAAAATAAATAACAAAAGTTTTGTCACTGGTTAAAAGTTTAGCCAGGAAAAGATATAGATTTTGCCAAAAGCTAAAAGTTTAGCTTAAAAAAAGATAGAGGGTAGGTCGGTAGGTAGGGGGTGGTTGTTAGTTGGTAGGTAAGGTCGAGATTTACATAAGCAGGGTAGCTAGTTGGGAGGGTAGTAGGGAAAATATTTTTCGGGTAGTATGGAAGTGGGTGTTGGGAAAGAAAACGGCCCCAAAACAAGATCAAATGTCAAGCACCCAAAAAAAAAAAAAAGGTTAACTATGGTACAACATTGGTTAACACAGGGTGAGAAGTCGGATGAAAACATGCAACCCATCCTATGGACAGAACGGCGAACTGGTGCGCCCGCGAGTACTGGTCAGAGGAAACAACTTGCTTTTCTGAAAGAACCCATTTACCGTATTTGTCTGTTGAATGAATTTTGATAGAATATTTGTTGCCGACAACTTTCACTTATATCCCGGTCCGACTTGTTTAAAAACCCCAATGGATGGAATTCATTCAACCAAGTACTCGACATCTATGGCACAAGTAAACCGACAGACCTAGATTAAACCCCCACCTCTCCCACCCACCCAACTATGGTTTGACCATTTAACTATGGTTTGATTTCCCAACCATTCAGCAACTATTGGATATCTCTCCACCAAGACCATATATCCGTCAATGGGTCAACACGCTTTGGTTTTAAAATAATTTACGAATTTTTCGTAGGGTACACAAAATTATTTGACTTTGTAGTCGAACTTTTACCATAGGGGCAGGGGATGAATTGGAAGTAGAGACAGAAAGTGAGGAACCATGGGGATAACAATGAGAAATATGTATGGTTGGATGAGATTTAGGGGCAGGGGATGAATTGGAGGTAGAGACAGAAAGTGAGGAACAATGGGGATAACAATGAGAAATATGTATGGTTGGATGAGATTTGGAATCATCCTGACCGACAGGTGGAGCGATTTACAGCACTACTGTGGATGGCAAAAGTCAGGAAATGACAACGTAATTACACTATGGGTTGGTGTTATTTAATTTCCTAGAGGGAAACTTGAATTAGTAAAGGAAAAAAGTGTTTGAGATGTGGAGAATTGAACTCTCAACCTTCTGCTCCTGACTGGTCGCTGTAACCACTAGACTGGCCCAACTCCAAATCACTGGTCTAGTGAAATTAACCTGGTATACCTCTTGTGTATTTTGAGTCAAATATCAAAATCTTCAAATTTTAAAAATAGGATTGTCAGACCCCTTTTGTTGAAAGAAATCAAATATTTGGGCAGAAATTGCCGACTGTGGTTGGTGGGTACTTAATATAACAATAATGAGAATGAAAGAGTAGACTAATAAGTCTCCTTGGCTAATAAGTCATAAAGAAAAGAAAAGAGTAGACTAAGGGCACATTTCCATGAGTGTCCACTGGCCCACTATTTGTACTTTTCCAACCCAACTAGTTGTGGTTTGTACTATCACTATTTGAGTGCGAGGGAAGGGAAGGGGAGTGTTGTTTTGTTGTTTGCAGGTGATGATGAACTTTGCTTTGTTTTCTTCATGATTGTGACTGCGCTTTTTATGGCAATTCGGGTGGGTGGAGAGAAATTCTGTGTTGTTGGGACATAGTGGTTGTGTGTGTGTGTGAGAAGGAGTACCCACTCATGTGGAGGCTCTGAAGGGAACTGATGTGTAGCCTGAAGAAACCTCGGATTGTTGGGACATACTTGTAGTGGGTAATTCAATGGGTTTCCATCATCTCTTTACAAAACTTCTTGGGATTGGATTGTGAAATTGAAAGGATCTCAGGTTCAAGGGTTGTGAATTGAAGGTGAGAATTGCCATAATTAAATTAGTGGGCTCAAGATAGAGAAGCTAGAGCGAGTTGATTCTTCATGGTCCATAGTTTAGATGTTATTGATTTTGCTCAATTCCATGTAAAATGGTTGAACTCCATAGAAGCTAGTTATTAAACATATGTTGCTACTATTTTGTAGTGTGGATTTGGCATTGCCCTCTCTTTTGGTGACAAGAGTTTTAAATTGATGCAAGTTGCACAAAGTAGAACTTAGTATCTAACTTTTCACCAATTAAAACCAATATCAATTATAAACATGCTTGCCAAAAAGACTTACAAGCAACTAATCAAGATTGAAATGTTATGCTTGATGCAAGACTTCTTGATCAAGTCTTAAAAACTAAATATCTTGAACTTGCAAAATTGTAACAATGAATGAACATATAGGCAAGTTATTGTCACTTGTGGAAAATTTGTATCTCTTAACCAACCATTGCAACATAAGCAGCTTGCAAAATTCATACAAAAAGTTTAATGTATATGTCTTTGGAATTATACAAAAATAGATAAATGTTAAGTATTTACTATTCAATATTATTGACACATTAAAAAAACCAATAGAAAAAAAAACACAAGGAGTAGGATGGTGGACTATAGCTCTGAAAAACCAAAATGTGAACTCAATATCATCCATGTGAAGGTTTAGCATGAACCAATGTCCAAGGCACATTGCCATAGTTGCAAAAAAAATTTAAAAATCAATGAAAAAAAAACACAAGGAATAAAGCAATGGATTTTGGCCCATGAAAGCCATAATGTACAAACATGATATCATCCATGTGAAGGTTCAACATGGGCAAGTGTCCAAGGCACATAACCATAATTGTGAAAAGTTGGAGTTAAATTTGCAACATCATAAAAAAATGTTTAACATCATGGAAACTTAAAATTTTATTAAACAATTCATGTGAATAAAAAATGAAAGATACAAAAACACAATAAACATCATCATACCACTTTTTTGTGCTTTCAAGACTCAATTACATCCTTGTATGGGAACGCATAAGAGGTGAAAAAAAATTGTTGAAACAATTTAAAATTCATGGGCAAATGAAAACCCTACCTATTTTGAAAGTTAGATCCAAGAAATTTCAAATTTTAAAAACACCTCTCATCCTTCACACTACCGAAAACAAAAACATCATCAATCTCAGCCCGTTTGAAATATTCAAGCAATTTATAAAATCACATGTAATATTCATTTGGTGTTTTCATTAAATATAACTTTACATTATCTTGGATAGTAGATTGCTAATAAAAATCATAACAATGATCTTTCTGTCCTTTTGCTACAATCTATCAATTGTTTGATTTTGTGATGAATATGTGTTTATCAAAATCAAAGCATGTAATCAATCAATCTTGCATGAGGTATGGTGCCAAAGAAAAGATTATGCTTTAAGCTACGAACGTAAAGAACATGGGTGATGGTCTTTGTTTCTCTAAGCAATGTGAATTTTAAATCATCTTCATCAAGTATAACATGTGTTTTGTCATTAGCAATTTTTATGGTTGAATCTTTATGTTGAGTTTTCTCATTTGATCAAGTAAATGGTCAATCCCAATTACATGTTTAATTGTTTTTATATAAGTGTCCATGAGTCATCTTCACTAGTCAATGGTACAAAGTGTCACTTTGAGTGCTTAGGTTGAGGCTTCAAATTGCCTTGCAATGATTTTTCATTGTTGTTTAGAGTGTTAACATTTGCTTGCTTCTTTCTAGTGCTCAAGGTAATCAGTGTTGGGACAATCGAGGGCCCAATGTCCCCACTTTTTGCAATATCCATTTTTTGGTTGAAACTTGGCATTATAATACATAGCTAGTAGCTTCATCCTTTGAACTTGTGCATCATGTACAACAAGTTTGTTTTTTAATATCTTTTGGAGTTTCACCATTAGAATTGCCTCATTGACTTTAGTTCTAACATGATTTCCATTGTGGGTCTCTTCACATTGAAGTTTCCTTGTGAACTCATTGAGTGATGGAAGTTCCTTTTCATTTGAAATCACATTCACAAGATTGTTATAAGAAGGAAGCAAAATATTTATGTCTTGTTCAATAATCATATTGTTTGGAAGGCAAATTTATCAAATTTATCAAATAGATTGACATATTCTTCAATTGTCCTCATGAAATCTATGACTTTTGTCCCTTCTTCCATTTTCAAATTAAACAACTTTTTCTTAATGATTGTGTCCCCAAAATTTTGCCCCTACCTTAACCTAAATGAAAAATGGTGATGAATAGTTTGGGAATAAAAAATTTCAAGTAGCCAATGGGAATGATTAAAATAGGCACTCATGAACGATCCAATTTTTTTCTTTTGAGGGGTTGGGGTGGAGGGGGGAATCAAGGATTTTTTGTTTTTTCTTCTGGTTCCCAATGTGTCCCATCAAGTTCCCAAAGGGTTTTCAAATTCCCAAAGTGTTCACAGATGTGATCCTCAAAATATTCCCAATAACATTTGGTTTTATCTCATATGGTTTCCCCAAGGTTCAACTCTCATGTATATAAACTAAAAAGGTAGGTTGTAAGAAAATACATTTGTTTATATTTTGTAACTGGGGGTACAAAGAGGTGTTTCCATTGAGGGAGTGCTCAATGTTCCGAAAAAGTTGGCAATGGGCCAATCAATATGGCTCTTTCAAAAGGAAAAGAAAAAGTTATGAGTGCACCCATGAACTAATTAATATGAATGACATTATGTCCCATAATTTCAAAATTGTTATAATATTAACATTTTTTTTTGTATTCATACCTCTTCAAGGTTTCCCAACAATCTCCAGGAGTGATTACAAGTTTAAAAATACAACATTATTTTTAATAAACAACTTTATGATGGCCAAAGCTTTTCTTGACTATTTTTTGCGTTTCATTGATTCACAACTAGATTTTAAAGATTGAAGATTTGTTTGTTGGTACCACAAAATCCCACAATTCTTCCTTTTCAAGAGTTGTTTAAACCTTGAATTTTCACATGATGTACTTGGAGGTGCCCTCCAATTTGTTCTACTTCAACAAATAGTTATAGCCAAAGGCCATTTTTCCTAAGAAAACATTGAAAAAAAACTTTCACCACAACAAACATTTAATCAGTTATATGATTATGATTAACAAATTAGAGCCAAGTTCTACAAGCGATTGTTTGCCTTGAATGATATTCCTTCATTGGATTCAAATATATAGTCCATGGTATTTAATGCCAAAATTGTGAATTATTGTTGCAACTACGATCCAATTTTAATATCATCAAAGGAATCAACGAAATTCTAATGTATTCAACTTTAAGAATTAAGATACATGAGTCTAAAATAAATTCATCTCAACCTAATAAACTATTATGTAGTACTAGAACTTTTTAACATTAATAGTTAGGTTAATCAAAAAAATATAAATGGAAGATCAACAATCTTATCATTTGAAATAAACAAGTTTAGAACTAACCCAAAAGTAGTTATTCTACATCGTTGATTATACATGATGCAATGTATTTCCACTAGGTCTTTCATGCATATGTTGCATCTTGATCAACTTGATTCACACTTTTGTTTATGGGATGGTGATCATGTTGTTCTTTACAATCAATCATTTGTGGGACTATTCTTAAATAATGGTAAACAATGAAGTGTTGAACAACGTTTGGATTTACAACATATTATTGTGAAGGGGTGATTTGATGATAAGGGCATAATTGTGGGTCTCCTTCAATATTCACCAAACTCACTCCTCCCTTTCAACCCTCTTACATAGTTCAATTCAAAGGACTTTAAAACACAACCCCAATTCTAGTGTGGGGAGTAGCGAATATATATATAAAATGATAGAACCAATTCATTAACGATGGAACCAATGGGTTGGTAACCACCTAGATGTCCATTTCTTGTGTTAATAATAATTACTTGAATTTGCATGTGATGACATAATCCTTATAATTAAGTAGGGTAAATTGGCCAACATCCAAACACGTAAGGTAGGGTTTGTTCACCATTTTTGTAGGAGGCCCCATTGTTTATGGTGTCCAAAAAGTAGATGGAGTTCTCCTCTTGGTGCATCTATTGCATTAAAAATTGGCAAAATGGATTAGACGTGAAAAAGTTATAGCCCCCCGAAGTAGGGGGGAGATTAATTTTGCAAAAAAATCTTGATTGTTCAACTCATAGGTTATTTCCATGTCTGTCAAAAAATCTTTAAATAATCCTTTGTTGTCTTTAGAGTCACAAGATGATTTGTAGAGCTTAAGATGATGATTTTAAAATAGTTTAAATCATTCAATTTGAACAAAAAATGAGAAAGTTATGCACTAATGAAATAATAGAGGTCAAAATGAAAAAAAATGAAAAAAAAATGCATTTTGTAATTTGAAAAATAAATAAATTATTGTTCTATTTTGTCTATTCCTTTGGCTTTGCATTTCCAAGATGATTTTTAGAGCTTGAAAAGGTGCTCCTATAAAATTTTAAATCACTCAAAATGGAAAAGAATTGAGAAAGATCTACCAAAATGAACGGTTATAAGCTAATGTTTGATGGTGGGGCATGTTTACCCTGGTGTTGATGTGAAATCTTTCTTTTTCCACCTTCACCTTGGTGATGGAGCATGCACCCAACACCGTCATAGTTTATCCCATAAGGTTTGAGTGGAATTCAAATGTCACAAGTTATAAAGATGGGCAAAAGTGTGGTTTCACCATATCCCATGATTTGTGCCCTTTTTGTATAGACTAAAAATAGGGACAAATAGATTTGGAAATAAAAATTTCATGTAGCTAATGAGAAGGTTTAGCATGCACTCATGAAGGGTTCAATTTTTTTTTTAGGGAGGGGCGGGGAAGGGATGGGTAGAGGTTTTTTATTCTCCTTTGTTCTCAATGTGTTCTTGCCATGTTCCCACAAGGTTCCCCAAGTTGTTCCCAATAGCACCTCGGTTTTATCTTGTATGGTTTGCCCAAAGTTCAACTTTCCTATATATAAATTGAAAAGGGAACATATTTGTTTCTATTTTGCAATTAGTGTCCAAAGAAGTGCTTCAATTGGGGAATGTTGAATGCTCCAAAAAAATTGGTGATGGGCCAATCAATATGGCTCCTTCCAATAAATAAATGTGAGCACACCTATGAATTAATTCATATGAATCACACAATTTCATCTTCACAATAACTATATTATGAGCATGTAGTCCAATGTTTTAAGTTTTTTTTTTTTTTGGGGTGATGGGCCAATCAATGTGGCTCTTTGCAACAAAACCCAAAATGCTTTGGGTTTGGTTCTTGGTCCTTAGTATTTTATGTTTTATGAGTGGTTGTTTATTAAAGACACTTAAACTCCTTTTTTTGGGGGGTCCACTTGCCCAATTATCAAACCAATCCTAATTGATAGATCCTTCATTGAAATCATATGTTGAAATGACAATGTTTTCAAACAATGATTCTTCTAGTTGTTGTTCACCTTATTTGTATGCAAACAAGGGTGGGTTTTTAATTTTTATATATGTATAAAGAAAATAAATTTATCCAAGTATGTTAGTTGGCTATTATGTGGTTGTACATGTATTTCAAAGTGGCACCATTTTTTTTCAATTGATGATTATAATTAGGTAATTAAATATTATTATCTTTTAAAAAGTGGATAAATGAAGTAATTTTTGTTCAAAACCTAGTGGCCAAACCTAAATAATTGTTTTTGGTTGAAGTGGCAACATTTTTTTCAAACTAAGTACAAAAGGCTATAAAATGTGAAATAAGTTCAAATAGGTGAAGACAAAAACTTGAATGCAATAATGTCTATGGCTATTAAAGAATATGGAAAATAAGTGTTAAAATTTACCATTGTACAAAAAAGAAACCCACATGAACTAAAGTCATTGGACCAACTAATGAAACACAAAATTTACATCCAATGCAACTTGCCATATAATCCAATGAAAGTAGAGGTTAAGGTGAGCCATAGAAGTGTGAAATTTTGCCAACTGAGACTCATTAAACTTCTTTGCATTGTGGTAATAGCTTGTAACTTTCAACAATTTCACCTAGCAACATAAAAATTCACATAAGACCTACTCTTAAACCCCATAACGTAACTAGTGATCATTCCAATTACATATGATTATGTAAAAGGACATGTGTCCAAGATATAAAATGTCTAAGCATACATCCGAACAACCAAGCCTAGGTGAATTGTTAATTGATTCTACAACTTTGATTTCATAAAAACAAGGTTGGAGAATGTATGTTCATCTTTCACATTGCCCAACACCATCACCATGCAAAGTTCAACAAATTTAAACCACTTTGAGAGCTGATGGTTTAAAATGCCATTAAGCCCAAGCCTCTCCCACAAACGTGTGGTTGGGTTGCAGTCAAGAGGAAGTAACATTGTAGCTTGGCAATGGTTTTGTATCATGAGCTTGAAGAATGCTAATAAAAAAAAATGGTTTACCAATGGCCCAACAAATGTAGTAGAATTTCCAAATACTTTGGGGTGCCAAAAGTGTAATTGCATGATTGCACGTGCCCAAAAAATGTTATCTTTGCCTCAGGATTAAACTAGTACTAAGGGTAAATTACCCCAGTCGCATTTAACAACTCTTGAAAATCAAACTGCGTTTTTAAGGGGCTTGTTGGTTTCATAATAGAGTTGGACATTTTAACCCCTAAAAAACAATGATTCCATTTGCAAAAAAAACAAACCAATTTGTTAGCTATATTTGTTTCATTATATAGCCTCCATATTTAATACAACTTCACACAATCAAAGAAGTTAGGTTGTCAAAATAAGCTCCATCTACCACCCGTTATAACTTATTCAATAATATTGGGTTCCCCTTCCACAAATCTGTCACATGTAAACATGCGCAGACAACCAACTTTAATTATCAATGGTTGTGACCTCATCACAACTCAATGAAATAAATTTCATTTTTTGCACACATTCTTTGATGGCTTATAAAACATTATTGTGCATTGCTTCCGCCATGGTCCACCTTGTATTATCAAACCAATGCTTTCAAAGGTAGTTTTTAAGTTTCAAAAATTGGAATAGAACCTTGAAACTTTCAAAATTTGTCATAGGATAGCCTTGTTGCAACAAATGCCATGTTGCAACAAATTGAACCTACTTAATTTTCTTTTTTACCTTCCCTTGGTTGGCCATTTGAATAGCTATTGTGTCACAACCTATAGATTCAAACAACTTTTCATTTTTCATGGGTTGGTTAATATGACAAGAAAAATAATTGCCCAATAACAAACCACATTTGGTTTTGGTGCACTTGCATAAACCACAATGTTTCATTGAAGAATCAAGTTTTGGCACCAAATTTTTTTTCTCTCCCCTTAATTTGTGAACAAACTTTATAGCAGACCATTTTCATCATCTTCTACACAAACATCTTTTGACTATAAAAATCTCATAGCCTAATGTTTTTTGTAAACCCAATTAATTTCCCATTTAGTTTTTTTTTTGTTTTTGGTTGAATAACAATAGGTCCATTAGGATTTTCAAAAGTACCTACAATTGCAATTTCTCATCAACCATCAAACCATTTCCTTTCAAGGATAGAGATGCTACATATGTTACAATTGTAGGAGGCTAAAAAGTGTTTGGTGGCAAACTGACAGAGGAGGTATTCAATGCAAAAAGATCTATTGGATCTCCTGAAGCAAAAGGACATGGAGCATCTCCTAATGTAAGGTTGCTAGAATTAGGATTAGTGGTTAAAAAAAAATGGTGAATTTGAAGCTTGTAGGAAGTTTCAAGGGTGCCATAGTTAAGAAAAGATGAAAAATCATAACAAAAAAAAATTGGAAAAAAAGTGTGCAAGTTAAAACCAAAGTTACAATAGGTGGTCCAAAAGACAAAAACATGCAACACAAAAAGAAATTTCACATGTTCAAGATTATGCTTTGATAACATATCTTATATATAAATTCACTTGGTCTTCCTGTCCGTGACGTGACATTCTGCTGCATAATCATTTTTTATGTTTCTGCTGCGGAACCGGCCATAGGGAAAAGCATTTTCGTCTGGAACTGGCACCTTCGGGAAACCCGTTTGATTTTTACACAACTGTCTGTCCGTTCGTTTGTTTATGACAGGGTGTTCTGACCCGTTAACGGTCTCTGCGATGCCGACTCTGCAACCCCCTAGAAATGAACCGCAGAGATCGATTGTGCTACGTATTTGCTTCTTTTTTTTATCTTTTTTCTGGATTTGTTTTTTCAGAAAAATCTAAGGCTACGTATTTGCTTCTTTTTTTATCTTTTTTTTGGATTAAAAAATAAAAAATAAGAAATGGGCAGAAAAATCTAAGGCTACGTATTTGCTTTTTTTTTTGGATTTGTTTTTTCGGATTTTTCTCCCCTTCTCTTAAATTAACAAAAATGAAGAAACAAAATAAAAAATAAAAAATAAGAAATTGGCAGAAA
>Ga0116229_10000055_pt1 | contig 95149 bp, 71 predicted proteins | sample S1TSphgellanicum_3_FD_87313 | JGI IMG/M metagenome (GOLD analysis project Ga0116229, IMG submission 87313) | Host-associated microbial communities from peat moss isolated from Minnesota, USA - S1T2_Fc - Sphagnum magellanicum MG | ecosystem: Host-associated > Plants > Peat moss > Unclassified...
AAACTGTCTATAGGTAAAAAACTAGTTAAAAAAAAGCATAGTCCAAAATGTGCTGAAAGTTTTTTTTTTTTTTTTTGCTATTAAAGTTCCAATGTGATTTGTAGGACTTCAGATGGCGTTCCTATAACACTTTAAATCGTTTAAAATGAATAAGAAATAAGAAAACTATGAGTTTTGAAAGTAGGAGGGGTCCTAAGAAAAAAAACAAAAAACAAAACGATTTATAACTTGGAAAGCTTATTTTTCTTCTTGTTAATTTTTCATTACTCCTTTTCTTTTGCACTTCAAAGGTGATTATAGGATATTTAATAATTATGATTACTTAATGAAAATATGATTTTAATATTATTATCTAGTTTAAATTAATAATTAGCTTAGGATGTTTGTGTCGCAACCCAACTTAGAGGGAGTGTGAGGATGAAACTCACACTCTCAAAATTGGGTCTTGGGAGTCCTCCAGGACTCCCGAAACTTCAAAGTTTGATTGCAGGGGTCAAAACACCTCACATTAAGGTTTTTTTATATCATTGGAAAACTATTGAAGTGTAGATGTCGAAAATGGTCTCGCATGGGCCATTTGAACATTTGCAGCACAAGTTATGACAAAAAGAAGAGTCAAAAGTCAAATTGACAATTTGATTCTTGACCATTAAAAGTCGGGAATCGACCCAACCTTGGTGCGTGCAGGTGGAGTACAACACATCGTTGAAAAGATTTCGAGGAGAGCTAAAAATTTGCTTTAGACCTTATCCCAATCAGAGGTCTGAGCAAAAAGTTATGATCATGCAAAGTCCTAGGAGTCCAAACCGGGACAATTTCAAGATTCCTCCCTAGGAGTCATGGGACAAAAAGCCATTCGGATGTGGGTGCCACGGAGAGGCACAAAATATACTGTATGGGAGAAGGTGATGGCTTCCCCCGAGTCCAGGCTGTGGTGAGTCAAGTGAGTCCATAGTTGCCCGTGGTTTGTCTTAACACCAAGGGTGCTCTAGAAAGTGAACTAACCAACTTGTTGGTTAATTTGATGCAGGTTCGAGCAAGTGAATAGCTTGTCACTTTTCCTAGTCCCATCTCGGAACTTCAGGACGCCCCTCTACCCCTTCTAGTGCTGAGAGCTAGGAGCGTGCCCCAAATTCCTCACAATTCTACTATGATAATAACTTAGACCCAACTTGGGTCTAACTAGGGACTTGAGAGTGTGTCAATTTGTATATTTGTAGGTTAATTAATGTAGCCTATTTACATTAATATTTTAACATAAATAATAAATTTTAAATATATTATACTTATTGATTATATATATAATTGATTATAATTATAATAAAAATTTAATTAATAATTATGATTATTTATAATAATTTTAAAAAATTATCATATTAATTGATTTTGAATTTTTTTTATTTAATCAAATGTACATTTTCTGAAAAAATATTCCAAAATAAAATAAAGTTAAACATATTTAAACCATGGTTTAGCTTAACTTAATTCAACATAATTTGGTTTAGTATTAATTAGTTTAGCCTAACTTTATTTAACCATTGTCAATTTTAGCCTAATTTAGTTTAGCCATAAATATTTCAACATAATTTAATTTAACCATATTTATTTTATCCTAATTTGATTTAGCTTAATTTAATTTAGCCATAATAAATATAGTTTAATTTAATTTAACCATAAATATTATAACCTGACTTAGTTTAACCATAAATATTATCACCTAACTTAATTTAACCATAATTAGTTTGACCTAACTTAATTTAGCCATATTTATTTTAGCCTAGTTTAATTTAGCTTAATTTAGTTTATCCATAATTAATATAATTGAATTTAATTTAACATAACTTGATTTAGCCATAATTAATTTAAAATAATTTAATTTAGCCACAATTAGTTTAATCTAATAAATTTAGTCGTGGTTAATTTTAGTCTAATTTAATTTAGCCACAATTATTTTAACCTAATTTAATTTAACTATGGTTAGTTTAACTTATTTTATTTTATTTTATTTTATTTATAATTTATTTATTTAAGCTTAATTTAACTTGATTTAATTTAACTTAATTTAAATTAACCATAATTAATTTAACCTAACTTAATTTAGCCACAGTTAGTTTAAGTTAACCTAAGTTAGCATGGGGTTAACTTTAGTACTAGAAGTACATAATACTATTATATATAACCTATGTAGATATATTAAGTATAATATTTAAGTATGTAGAAATTTAGGCCATTATTTTTATGACACGTGTCCATGTTGTACACATTTAGTTACATGTTAGTTGCACACACAACCGTATGGCCGAAAAATTATACAATACCAAATTTGTAGTTGCAAACATGACCAAGATAGTTACAAATGACAACCAGTTGCATGCTAGTTGCATAGTGACTGGTTACAAATGACAAAATTCATAGTAGTGAAATGCAATGGAAATTTTCTCAAAAGCATGATCCATAGATACAAATTACAAAAGAAACCAATTTTTTTTGTCATAAATCTAGATGAAAAACATATGTACAGAATGTCAAAATATGTGGATGAAATATGTAGTTGATTATACATCCATTTCACCAATTTGGCAATCATGTAACATTTAGTACAAAAATTTGCCAATTTAATCTAAGCAATTGAATTTAGGGCATTTAAAATTTGAAATTTGAAAAATAATTAAGGCAACATGTCAAATGTTTTGTCTTTTTCATGATGAATTAAGGTTTAATGTCTTTGCCTGTTTCATTTGCAACTTTTTTCGCCACACAAATTTTCTATAATGACATTGTTGTCAAGCTTGGAGGTCCTTGCAATATGTTTGCTCATGAGAAATTTAAAAAAGAATATATTGAATGATAGAAAACTGAAACACATTAGTGTTCAACTATGTGGCAAATGTTGAAACGAACCACTATTCTCGATGAAGCAAAAATACAAGAGAGAAATTTCAAATTTAGAAGTTTTCTACACCACCCACACAAACTCTTGCACATCGTAGCTGCAATGAGAGTCCTCCAAAGCACGCAACTAAGCTATGTAATGAGAGAACATGTCTACATACTACTCCTACTTGCATGAAATGTATGCTAGATTTGCATGACAAGATCCTACATGAATTGTTCAATCCCAATCTTCTTGTGTGTGGAACATCAAGTTCTATAGACAAGAGCAAGTTTGTTGATTAGGTTCCTATGAGTGTGTGTTTCCCTTCATCAAATGGACCTCCAAGTTTACTCTATATCCATGTGGCGACTTGGAGCAATTGAGCATTGGGAAAGGACCTTCTAGTCCTCACAAGGTACATGTGTTTCATTGAACACTTGTATTTTGGTTTTTGTTTTGTTTTTAGATTTGAGGTTGATTTCTTTAAATCAATTTCTATGTTGCAAGTTGTTACATATAGCTTGGTCTTACAAAAACTTTGTAATAAGTTTGAAGAATTACATTGTTTTGTGTATCTTGGTTTTATTTGCAAGCAATGGAACTAGTTGAGGGGGGGATAAACAATCCATTAGAGACATACATGGTGCATGCTCACAATAGCGAAACATACCAAGAGTGGTATGCTCAAAAGAGGAAAGACAATAATCACAAATAGGTGAAATTTTGGAGGGAGCATAGGAAGGCACAACGAGTAGAAGTAGCAATGCAATTCAAAGCTAAAATTGACAAAGTTGTGTGGAATGTTGAAGGAAGTATAGTTAAGTAAGTTGATTTTAATGTTAGGCAAAACCAAAAATTAAGTGCAAAGCTTGCAAAAAGCATAGTAATTTATGCTACAAGTAAACCAAATGGGTATTTGCAGGATTTCAACAAATTGTGTTTGAAAAGTTTTTGGGTCATTTGCTTATAAAAGGTATGTTGCCCTCATATTGTTTTGATATCTCTACTATGAAACATAATCAAGAGGTGGTGGAAAACCTTAGGGACGGGTTAAATATTCATCTTGTTGGCCAACACCACTCCAAACTTGTTTTTGCAAAAAATATTGTTTGCACATTAGCAATTTCATAGTCATTGAGCAGTGGACGAGGCATTGCAAAAGTCTTAGGTTTGATAGAAGGAGTATTAAGAAGGGCACAAAGTAACGCATATTATTAGATACCTAGAATGACGCATTTTGGTTGAATTCTAGGAGGGCAAAGCATGATGATGCCTTATCTGAGCCACACAATAAAATTGTGTTAGATTGGTGGAGTACATAAACTACCATTTCGCCAAATTGCAAAGATATTGTGAAGAGAAGGACTGGAGTAAAGTCATATGAATCACATGCAACACATTATTTGCAAATTTCACAAGTTTTTATTTTCTATTTGGCACTGAATTGGTTCCATAAACTTAATCATGTAAGATGTTTTCATTTCTTACTCTATAGTGCTACAGAATTTAACAATAATCTATTATTGCAAGCAATAAGTTCAATTGTTGTTGTGTTTTGTAATGCTACAAAATTCATTTTTTTGCTATAGATGCATGGTTAAAATTTCATTCAATTATTGTCCTTTTTGTCATTGGAGTCATGATATGGTGTATATTGTACAATGGAATATAATTTTGCTTAAAGTGATAGCTAAATAATTTAGTAATGCTTTAAGTCCTTATGTCAAGTTTACTTAGGTTCCTTGATTTTCTCCTTAGTTCATGACTATGTTGAAAAGTCATGTGAAGGATTACAAATGCTGAAAGTGATTGCCAAATACTTTGGTTGTGCTTGTAGTGTTTATGTTCTTTCCTTAGGTTTTTGATTGTATCATTTTTGTCCTTATAGAGTGATTGATGTGGTTAGAACGCTTGCTTTCCTTTTTCTTGAAAGTTCAATTGTGCTTTGTAGGGTGTTAAATACCTTGGTTGTGCTTGGAGTGCTTATGTTCTTTCCTTAAGTTCTTGATTATCACTGAACTATCTTTATAAAACAATGGATGTGCTTATACTGCTTAACTATCTTTTTGCTTAATCTAGTTCAATTATGTTTTGTAAAGTGCTAATTACATTGGTTGTGCTAACAAGTGAGTTTCTTTAATTTTTAGTGCTTTTGTCTTTAATAAATGATCGATGTGTTTAGACTGCACTTGAAACATTGACTAAATCTGATTATGTGAGTGAAGGATGTGTTTATCTAGTGAACATTTGACTATGTAAATTTGGTTTTGAAAGTTCATTTGTGTTTTATGGGGTATTAAGTTTAAAAGTTCAATTCATTAGTTTGCCTTAATTGGCACTATTATGCAATGATTATTGACATGATAATTATAATACTAGTCTAAATAAAGTATATGATCCAAACTAATCTAATTTCCTTTTAATATTTTGATTTAATGATCTTTCATTAATGATTTGATTAGTTATGGTGATATAGATTAAATATCTAACATTTTGTATTTGGTTATAGTTGGAGTTTTTTACAAACTTCAAGACCAAGAATTTAATTGTTCCTATAATGTTCACAATATTTTGGTCCTTTAAACTTTGGTGGGTGCAAAGGTTAGCCATTCGAAACACTTATTATTGTTGCTACCACCCAGAGGTTAAAGAACTTTTGAATGGCTTCAATGACATCCAACTAGATGGCAAGAGGATCAATGATACTTGCAACTGTACTTGTGCAGAAGTTTGTGCTCCAACTATTGGCACAATTGATACCAGCAAGTGCAATGCGCATTGTACAATCTATCCTGGTTTGATAGATCTTTGGATTGATATTATATGTGTGAAATGACTTGACATGCAATGGTACAATCAAGCTTGTTTAAGGTGAATGTAAGTTCTGTGGAATTCAAAATTTGAATTTATGTCCTCATGAGTTGTTTTCAAATATGCTTGTGAAATGGAAAAGCATTGGGTATGATGTTGTTGGGCAAACATTTAATGGCAGAAACAAGAAAGCTCCCAAGGTTTTATATAATGAAACTCCTCCTAGGGAATTGATATCATACTTCAAGCCAAGGCTACAGTCATTTGTGACCCATAACTTCATAGCCAAGTGGCAAGAGCACCATTTCAAGTTAATACTTATGATGATATCCAATAGATCAATCATTTTTTATGTGCACTTTTTTGAAAATTACATAATGTAGGTGCAAAATGAAATCTAGAGTATGCATTGGCATAACTTCCAGATAAGTATCTTTGTCCATTTGACTTAGAGGCTCAATCCTATTTACATGCTTGGTGGGAAAATGCCCAAAGTCATTAAAGAATTGCACTATTACATTTCAGATGACACATTGCATAATATTATTTTTGTGCACCATTATTTCATCATGCATTGGAAATTTTTGTCAGATCAAGGATGTACTCCTACTGAACACATCATGTGGAGCAATGGTTGTTTTAAGCAATTCAAGAGTAGCAAAACATGGTATTTTTTGTCACAATATCCAAACTTGACTACTTCTGAATCTTGCTCCTTTAGATGCCAAATGATTTGGAATTTCTTTGCGATTAAACACAAGAAAGGTGAAGTGGGTGGATCTGAAGCCTTATTAAAAAGAGAGATTAGAAAAGAACAAATCAAACCCTTGGGCCAAAAGCTTCAAAATGCAAAGGAAGTGGCTCAGTTTTTGAAAGCAAAATCAAACAAGTAGCATGTTGCACATGCTCTTGCAAGGAGAAATGTTAACAAGTGGTTTTGGGAGGTAAAAGTTGGTAAGTTGGTGATGTGGATAGGTTGTGAAATTTGAATGGAAGTTGCAAAATGCATCAAGTAAGGTTTGTCTCCTATCAAGAACCAATGTTGTTACAATGTTGTGAGTTGTCATGTTTCTATGTACATTGTGTGGACCGAAATCCAAAGTTGTGTGAATTAGATAGTCACGTGTCACCATGGTCCTTGAAAAAATTGAAACTCCTTAACATTTCAAATGTCAAAGGAAATGATGTATGATTATGATGTTGAAGTTGAGGCTTGGATTAGGTGGAAAATGGATAACAAAAGCTATCAATGTTGGAGACAATTTTGTTGTTCGTGTTGACAACTTCACAAATGAAAGTTTTTGGATTTTACTAGTTGACAAGGGCATGCACATAGTCCAAGAATCATTCAAATATCTCCAAATAGTTGTTATTACTTGCTTAGAGATGATAAATCCCCTACCTATGTTTTTTCACATTTGATATTAGCTTCCAAATTTCCCATGCCTCCCACATCACACACAATCAAAGGTAAATATGCATCATACAAATTATCCATGGATAGGTGGTGGACATCATATCAAACGCACTTGAAGTAGCAAAGTTGCTAGATTAAATTTTGGGTAATCTAATCAATCATATTTCTTTGTGTCATTATTTAGTTGTAATGTTATATTTACTTGAAATGGATGCACATGTATGTTTCTTGAAGTTTTTTTATTATGTGTGAGTTTGTGGATTAGCTCAAAAATTTCATGAACTTCACTTTCAATGGGCTTGTGTATGTGGCTTAGGTTTCATTTGCATGTTAAGTCATTATGAAAGCCCTTTAGGGCATGGTCCCAAGCTAGCAAGGCATGATTTGTTTTTGGAGCTCTAACTAAAGCAATTACAACATATAGACTTAATCTCATTTTGCATAATAAATTTTCCATGTACTTGATCAAAGTTCTTAAATTTTGTTGAATGTTGTATGTGATTAGTTTTCTTTACTTAGAGTTGTACACATGATTTTTGTTCAATTTCTTTATTTTGTGTGGGATGAAATGGATCAACTCATTATTGGCTCAATATTATGGTTCAATTGCTACTATGATTAATTTGTAAGTTAGGCTACTATCAAGGCTAGGCATGGTACCTTCTAGCAAGGAAGGATTTTTTGGGGAGTTGAATAGCCAAAACAACTTTAGGTGCATAAAAATTTGACATTGTTTTACATATGAGTAAACTTTGGATTTGCACTCTTGAAGTTATTTGAATTGTGCAAATGGTGTTTTTTGAAGTTAGTTGCATTTATTTGGAATTGTATGTGATTTAAATCGTTTGGCATTTTCATGATCTATGGATCATGGCCTAAAAAAGGTATTAATTATGGGCAACTTGCTAGCAAGGTTTATTTTTGTAGATCAATTATTGCAAAAGCCAAAACACATGGAGCATTTGGAAGGGCACACCTTATAAATATAGACTTTTTGTGGAATTGCAACCAGAGGCCATAAATATAGATCTCTAGATAATAATAGAATTTTAGATTTTGTATAAACAATTGTTGATTTGGAAGATTTTCGGGCATGCGGATTCCTTCAAACTAAAGTTTTCATAATTTTGTTGACTTGATAGGATATTTTTCAAATCCATGAAAATGTCGAAGTTTGAGATTGTAATAGGTGGGCATTAAAATTTTCTACAATGGAGGAGCAAGCTTGGAATTAAAAACAGGTGATGTTCAATTTTATAATCTTTAGTACGCACCTATTTTCACGAGTACTTCAAGTTAGTGTCAAGTTTTTTGGTGCTTAAAAAACCCATATTTTTTCCCTACTTGTCTTTCTTCTAGTTCATTTTCAATATTTCTTAGATAATACAAGGGATTGTAGGAGCCTGAAACTTAAGCACATCATTTCAATTATTTTAAGAATTTTTCTTGTATATTAGGTTCTACCACGTCCATGTTCATGATTGTTATTGTTTAGGATTGCACAACAGATGTGCAGTCTCCTACCTATTTCCAGTCTCAGTTTTAGTTTTATGGGTGGGGTTGGAAAATAGTAAATAATCAAATATGGATGTGAAAATTTTATTGCAAGGTCACATAAGATGAGTCAAAATTTTCGTCTGTCTTCAGTTCACCTTTCCCTGCTGAAAGGCAAACAAGAGCGAGACGCTAAACAGCCCCCCATCAAACGAGAGAGGGTGGTCATATGGAAGCGGGATTGAGAAAGCTCCAGAAACGGCGGGTGATCGGTATTGCTGGACAGGAGCTCTACACGTCGTCTACCAGCGCAGATCTTTGAATGTCCCTTTGTCCGGATCTGCAAGCGGATCTGCGAGAGTACGTACATATTCGAGGTACATTCGAGGTACATTCGAGGTTCTAGGGTTTAGGGTTTGAGGAGATGGTTCGTTGATCTTGCGATCGCGCTTGGTGCATGGGGAACCCGCGAGGTCGATCCCGTGGCTCATCTCGCATTCACCATCGCTGAGTGCCGCTGCCTTCCATTGATGACTCTTCCAGGGCTCGGTCTCGTTGTGGTTCTTACTGCTCGAATATTTGTCACAGAGAGAGAGAGAGAGAGAGAGAGAGAGAGAGAGATAGATTTGCTTCTTTTCAGCTTGAATCTTACAAATCATCTTGTGCTGGTTCTCGCCGCCCAACTTTTGTGGTGGAGATCGAAAAAGCTTCTGAACTTTGTAATTCGTGCCCTGCATATGAACGCTACCTCTTCAACCGAACTTCGTGGCGCTTCAGGTTAGCTTTCTCCTTTTGTTTGTTTTTCGAAGCATTCGCGCCACTCACTCAAGGAAGTTTGAATTTCCTGTTATATTACCGGAGGTGCGAGTCGAAGTCTAGAAATTAAGAACCCTAACTGCAACCTGAGGAGGTTTTTTTATGACAAAAGTTAGAGTCAATTGCTCTTCACCAAGTTTTCTACGACTCATCTCTGATTTTCTGAGAAGTACTGGAGGCGAAGATCTGGAAATAGCTACCAAAGTAATGTTTGCATTTCAAATCATTGCAAGTTTCTCCTCCTGTTCCATTGCGTGCTTGCGTTCTCCTACTTGAGAGTGAAAACAGCTTCTTAATGGTCCTCTTGTGATGTTGCTCAGGGTTGTACGCACATTCTTGGGTCTCATGTGGTCGACTTGAGTTCTGTGAACAGGATATCACAGTTCCTGACTTGATGTAATGGAGCCCTTTGGGGCCTCTATTCACCCAATCAACTTCTCCTCTTCATTTCCAGCCATACACCCGGTGTCTGGAAATGGAGTTTCTTATCCAGGTGCTTTGGTGCTGAGTGATGCAATTAAAGGCCTGGGGTTTATTTACCTTGTTGTCAAAGGCTTGAAAAAAGCTCGCAAATTCCCCAATCTAACCAAGCAACAGTTGAAGGAATCACCTGCAATTGAATCACATGGAAATTTGGGGGAAAGTCATGATACTGGCAGGATCTACAGAGGCCTTGCAACTGAGGGTTCAATACATACCCGTCCAATTGTAAGCCAAACAAATACTGGCTTTGGGCATGGTGGAGGGAATGCCAAAGCAAGTGTGCAAGCATGTAAGAAAAGCTCCTTAGGACTTGGGACAGGAGATAACAGAATCTTTCCAGCTGATAGCAGGGAAGCAGATCTTGGGAGTGGATTAGACCAAATGAATGGTGAAAGGGCAGTGCTGAAGAGTGTGGAAGGTCCTCATTGGAGCAAGGGGCTAGGATTTGAAGGAGTGGTGACAACAGTTGCAGGGTTATCACAGCAAGTGCAATACAAGAAGGAATTTGTCACAGTTGTCAAAGTGGCTGATGGAGTAGTAGAGGGCATGAAGGCTGCAAATGGAGTTTTCCAGACACTCAACTCACCAGTTGGTGATGTTCTGCTAGGGATTGGCACAGGAAATGGAGTTGTGCTTGGTTTGAAGACAGTGAGAATAGTTCTGAAGGGTGTCAAAATTTCCAAAGGCCTTACTACTATTAGAAAGCTGTGCAGCAACAAGCAGGCTGCTGCAATTGGAGCATCAGTGGACTCAGCTATGAAAAGCAATGACAACATAATAGGCCAGCGACTCAAGGCTATTGTGGAAGGTTTAAAAGCTTCAGATGCAGTAGCAAATATTGTTATGATATCAAAGGAGGTTGGGAAGTATATTGGTATGGACAGTCCAGAGAATCTCATGAGTTGGGGTGTTATGATGAAAGGGTTTAAATTCACAAAAAGTGCAATGAAGGTGCTTGCACCAATAAGTCAAATACATTGGGGATTGATCAGTGCAGCAGGAGACACTATCCTCAAGATCAAGGGGACAGTTGAAGGCGTTGGTGTTCTGGTCAAAGCCTGTGTTTTATCGAAAGAAGTCTATGTGGTGATTATCAAAGCAGTGGGAGTCTCAAAGGGGGCCACAGCAGCAATGACTGCGCTTTCAGAAGCGCGTGCAGTACCAGGGGATGTATCAAATGTGAAAATAACAGATGAGACAAAAACAGAGTATAGAAAGGAATGCCTATGCAGGGGAAGAACAAAACTGGCTGGAGGTAGATTACATCCTTACATGGTTTTAAGAAGTAGCTCTACTAGACAATCTCCTCTTATTAGTGATGTCTCAAAGTTTTTGTCCCTTCCAATGTCCTCGATGTCTTGGCACACCAGCTCTGAAAGAGACTCTTCTAAGCCACCTGTGATTTTGTCTTTCCCATCATCTTGCTATCCACCTTTTTTATCTCTGGCATTTCCAGTTGATCCTTCCAGAATTTTTAATGAGACCAAACTGCCTGAGAATTGGGATCTTCCATCATAGCAACCCCATTGCTGTGCACCTATAGGAGAAAACTGATAGGTTGGGACTGTTGATAATTAATCAAGTAAGGAGTGCTGCCCAGTTACTTGTGCATATGCAAATTGAGACATTTATCTTGTTAGTCTCAAGAGAATTATGTATGAGCCCATCTGATGAGTGTCTTATGAGGAGAGGAGGAAACAGAATTGAGCAAGGGCGAAGGAGAAAATACAATAAAAAGGTATGCAGAATCTGAATAATTAGAATGCTGTATCCTTACCTTTCCATTATGCTTATATGCAGACAGTTTAACCTGTAGTGTAATAGAATGCTGACCTTTGCTGTCCAGGCACCAAGTTGTTCAACAAAGCATCACTCTGCAAATCTCTTGAATCTTTCTCTTGAATCTTCACCTGATGAATTGGCAATTGGACTGTTACATAGATTGGTACTCCCAGACATGCAGGAGACTTCACTACATCCTTACTAATTATAAGGGCTATTGTCTTTCTTGGCAATGAATTGTTGCAGATTTGAGTTGGTGACTAAACATATTACAGAAGGGGGTGCGGTGATGAATCTATAATGATATCAAGTAGAGCCATCAGTATCATGGCCCTTTTAGAAACAGCATTCTGTCAGTATAGCAGATTTTCAAAGTAATGACTGCAGGAAAATGTGGGTACAGGCCTTTTGGTCTCTTTGTCTATCCTTCTTCCTTTCCTGATGAGAAATTACTGCCCTTATACACCACAGATGATGTAGATGTGCAGTTCCTCAAAGTTAGTGCTTTGCTTCAATCTTGCAGAACCCACAGAATGTGTGGGAGATTATATTAGTGCCTTTCTGACGATGTACAATTATGTGCAAGATTGGCTAGATTGGCTTAATCAGTAATGAAAACTCTGATAACAATTGTTGGGGTCAGGAGTAGTGGCATCCAGTATGCACATATTAATTTACCAATATTCTAAATGTGAGATGAGAACAGAATTATTCCATTGAATTGCTGCCATTAGTGCAGCAAAGCAAGTCACAGTCTTCCAGCATCATAGAGACATCAAAAGCAGTATTGGAATCTACAGAATTTGGGCATTCCATTCACATGAGTCTTCAATTTAGATACTTCAATGCACAATTTGACCATCAAGCATCAGGGTCAGAGATTTTGTGGGTGTAAGAAGGCAGATAAGGATGGGATATCAAACATCAGAATAGATGAAGCAGCAAAGTATTTTGAAGATTGATAAAATTGCATGAAATACACATTTTGAACCACGCCAAAAAATACTTGTAGTTGCACATTGACAGACTAGTATCACTTAAAGATCTGTGTTGAAGATTTCACACATTTGATGGTTGTTTTGGCCTCCATAGCCTGCAGCATTCCAGGGTCTTCATGCTAATTACCTGCAACATACAAATGTGCAAATAAGAAGCCAGAGACAGGCAGGATTATCTGGTTCTGTTCTGTACTGGACCATTAAGATCCCTGAGCCCTTTCTACACCTATTGTATCTCCTAGTTAGACATTTGGTCCAATCTACTCATCCATGAATGAGATTACAAAACCAATCGTTGGATTCAAAGTTTATACCCTACAAAGTATTTGGTAAAAGTTTCAGCCAAAATCAAGCAAGAGATGATGAGATAGCTAGGTCACGCTAATGCGGGACTAGTTTAGTGCTCCCAAGGTTGGATCTGAAGCTTCACCGGCCATAAAATGGACTTTTGACCATATGAAAGTTCTGAAGGAATGCCATACAGCCAATTTTCTTTTAAATTATTTAGATTTTCCATCATCCACATCCCATCAAAATCTCCAAAAATACCTAGTTTTGGCTTTTCAGGTGAGTAGGGGTTAATACTTGAGACAAGAAAAAGAGTTGGTCTAGACTCCATACTCCCACTCAAATGATCCAGAGTTCCAACCTTCTGACATAATCAGTATTTGGGTATATCAGCAATAATACACCTGTTTCCTACTTGTCCAATGCCCTTCTGAGCACACATACAGGAGTACACATACAAAACACTGGGTTCTGTTGCAATTGGACTACCTTGTGCAGTCAATAGACATCTGTTTTCATCAATTGCATCTCACTTTTCAAGCTCACTCAACAACAGGCAAATCCTAATTCTGTATGTACATGATTAAAAATGTGTGCATATATGAGCTATACATAAAAGTGAAATTTCCTGAATGTCACAAATAAGGCAATAATCTACTCAGGAAGACAATGTTAGAAGCTCACAAAGGAGCTTATGTGCTAAGAAAAATGTATATACAAGTCAATCTTATGCTATACTAAGCCTCACTGGCACTTAGATGGTGCAAACAGATTCTGACCACCATTTGCTCTTTTGCCTAACTAGGATGAGAGCTTTTGTGCAGGTTGTGCATTTGCAGGCATTCAAGCATCAAGTGCTGCAACCAAAATACACAGAGAAAACAGAACTAATGCATCCAACTGTGCCAGCAGCCTTGCTGTGTTCATTGCACCTCTTCACCTTCCATAAATCCTGCATACCTGCAGACACCTTCCAGGCTATCATAGATCTTCTAGGAAGTACTAATCACAACCTAGCTAAACACAGCGTACCTAATAACAAGTGTTAAAAACCTTGGATGAGCAAAGATAATGTACAATTTTGCCCCAGATATTGCTGCACTCTGTCCAGTGTCTGCAATTTAGATGTTCTTGCTAGTACCAGATGTGAGCCTGTCCAGACTATCGATAGAAAGCAACAGAGTATGGAGTCCTTAGGATTTCACAACCCCCTTACCCTTTCTCCATTAAAAGAAAAACTTGCAAAAGAATACTTCATTTGGATAACTGATTTCAAGGACCAAATGACACATACTTTCTTGTGCAATTTTCAAATTTGTGATACCAAATACTAGCAGACACATAGATAAATGTGTTTTCTATCTGATGGAGAAATATCGATGACCAGATCATGCAGTGCAACATAAGAAAACTGTGGAATGGAAATTGGCATCGCTGGTTACTCTCATAGGACTTTCTGGGTCAACAGAAAAAGGACTGAAATGAAAGTCAAAGGCAATGGAAGTTCAGTACTTATCATCTGCTGAGTTCAAACACTCCCACTTGGAAATTCACTTGGCCTCATGATACACATGGCCCTCCTATGGAGTACCACACCATAATTGCTGCTGGCTTGTGCACTTTACACAAGTTACAAACTTGAGATAGTGGATCTTTAGACCCTCAAAGAGCTCTGTTGTACTTCCTTTGAACTTTTTCCTTCACGGAAACGCCGAGGATAGTGAAGGTATGCATCAAGCTCCTTAACACGGGACACAGGCATCTTCTGCTTGATATATTTGACCCATATTGTCTCTCTCCACTTCTTTGAGGCTGCCCGCCCACCATGCTTCTCAAAAGCCCCAGGGGTCATGGACATTCCTGGATCTCAACAGATCAACAGGTGAAGCACATTCATCAATAGACTAGGATGAATAAGCCAACAGTCAACAATCAGCAATCTTTTCCAAGCAAAAGGAATAAAAAGGATATCCCTGTAGTCGTCCAGGGTGATATCTCTCAACAGGGGAAGAAGAATAAATGAGAAGCTTGATGAGGGGAACTAACCTTGCTACAACCTATTCTGTAAATCATTGATTACTCAAGAATGTAATTTCCAATATATGTAGAGAGAAATTATCAGAAGGCATTGTCAAACCAAGACAAGAAAGAGTTTTCATGGGACGTCCTTATTGCCAAAACCTAATATAATAAAAGAACTACATCTCCTTTTCTGCTCCCTGGCCTGTCTGAGTAACTCACAGTAGTTAATTGTGGAAACTGAAGTCCCATTGGGAGAGGTATCTTGATTCCACCAAAGCAAGGCAAGGGGGGAAGCATCACGGACCTTTAGCACAAATGCCCATGGTGCAGTGGCAAAAGATCTCAATTACACCTGACTCATATGCTCGGAGAATGCCAGTTGTTTCCTCCCCAAATTTGCTTGTGACACCACACTCAAACTCAGTATACTTGCCCACTCCCACCCTTGGCTCATCCTCAACTTGTGTCTCATCCTCTTCACCTTGTTGTGTCTCATCCTCTTCTCCTTGTTGCCTCTCATCCTCTTCACATTGTTGCCTCCCATCGTCGTCACCTTGTTGCCTCTCACCCTCATCAGCTTTTTGCCTCTCATCCTCTTCCCCTTGTTGCCTCTCATCCTCTTCAGCCTCTCCTACAGACCTGTATAAAGCCTGGTCTCTACCACTTTGTCCCAACTTTCTGGCAAAAGACTTTCTTCTGAGTACTCTTCGTGAATCTTGGCTTCCAAAATCACTTTCTGTCTCCTCATCCTCAGTCTCTGCCTCAGTCTCAGCCTCAGCCTCAGTCTCAGTTTCGGCCTCGGCCTCAGTCTCAGTCTCAGCATCAGTCTCGGTCTCAGTCTCAGTCTCAGTCTCTGTCTCGGTCTCGGTCTCAGTATCACTTGTGCTCTTTTTCCCACTTGCATTCCCATCACTCTTCTTCTTTCCCTTTAGATCAACTTCTGCATACTCAAAGGTTTCTGACTCGCCTCGCTTGCCTGCTGCCACCATCCCTGCATCTTTCTTGTCAGACTCCTCACTAGTCACAACAGTCCACGGAGAGACACCTTGACCTTTCAGCTTTTCGGGGAAAAAATCCCTGGTGTCATGAGAGTTCCTAGAGAACCTTCGCAACTTCACCTGAGATACAACACCTTTCCTTTCTGCTAGCTCCTTCTCAACATCAGCCAATCGCTTGCTCTTTTCTACTGATTCTTGCCCTCCCTTTATCAGATTGGAAACCTCTGGCACTCTCTTTCGCTTCAATAAAGATTCCCCAGCCCCTTGCTTGTTTAGCAAAATTGGAACTGCAGGGTGACCTTTAGAACTTAGCCCTCCCCTTCCCCTTGAAAATGGTTTACTCACCCTGTTTGCCAAAGAATGATTCTTCAAGTCTTTTGAAGCAGGAAGCAACCCCTCATCTGTGGAACTGTCAGCAGCAGATTGATGGTTATGGGTCATTGACAGAGAACGCATCACTTCCACAGCCACATCTTCTCCTACCTCAGGTGAAACACATACAGCGTTATGCCTTTTCAGAAGAGCTACCGGAGTGTCTCTATTTTTGGAGCTGGCTTTGCTGTACACAGATTGGCAGTTTGCACACCTCCTGTTCCTGCACACCATCATACAACCAATATCTCAAACTCTTGTACACAGAAACAAAGATGCATTGGAAACCATGACAAAAAAACACCTGATGGGAAGAGAACCAACATTCATAAACACCCTTTCTGCTTCCCTAATCTTGAAAGGAACATTCAAAGTGAGGAGACATAAGCAGCCAATCAAACACACACTATTTTCCACAAACATCCAATACCCAATTTAGCCCTTTAAGAACCTGTGTCATAAACTCAGAGTACATAGACAGAATTGTTGGTGCATCTACACTCCCATCAGCATGAATGCCTCATTATGCAAAACACGCTGGCTCATCCTTTTAGTTAACTTTTTCTTCATGCAAAACAGTCCCAGTGTATAGTTTGAAAGAAGAATCTGAACGGAAGCCAGGGGAGTGCTCACATGCTGCCTTGTTGTGAGGAAAGAATCACATTTAGTTGGTCTTGCAGAGCAGCCTTCTGAGAGCGCAAACCCTCATTTTCTCTGAGTTGTCTAGTCAGAGCATCTTTCAAATCATCTATGTGACTTGCCTCCTGTTGCAGCAAATCAAAGCGGTCCCTTACAAAGTGGCCAATCCAGTTCACAAAGCTAAGAAGGGAATCGCTGCCCTCATTTTTCTCAAAAGGGATATAACCACTTAGTACACGAGTGAGCTCCTCATAAATTTCATGCCACACCTCTCTCTTCAGAGTTTCGCTGCTGAGCTCTAATCTGCTCAAATGCCTGTGACTTTTATCAGTTTCAGAGGCTGTCTCCCCATCACTGTTGGGGTGTAAAGTGGTGTTGCTCACATCAATAAGGGGATCATCATCATTCTCTTCCCTCTTCTTCCCAATCCTTGCCTCCCTGTAGTTTTTCTCCTCGTCTATAGATGCAACATCACTCTTAACTATGACTTCACCTAATTCCACCATGTCCCTCTCCACAACATGGAATGTAAATTCCTCCTTCCTTTGACGTTTCTTTCCATCATCTTGATTCCAAACCTCCTCAATTTTCCAGGATCTCTGCTCTTCATCCTCCATCATCTCCTTCTCATCCTGCTGATGCTTCTTCATCAGCAAGTTTTGAAAGCCTTCTTTCTGGCCTTCAGACTCCACCTCTCTAGTTGTCCTTCTTTCTCGCATTTCATTACAACTTGTCTTAGTCTGCTTCTCAAGCACCTGGCTCCCTCCTCCTTGAGCTCCTTTGCCCTGGATCCTATTCTCCCTGCTGAACATTTCCCTCTCATGAACACGAAAACTTGTTCCATCATCACCATCACTTTCTCTCTCATTGCTTCTTCCCAAATCCACTACAACTTGTGATATGCTAAACAGTCTTCCAACCTCCGGATTCTCGGTCCCATTCCAGCATCCACTCTTGTTTCCTGCTGCTTCCATGGAAAGCCTCGGTGCTACTTCTGTAGTCCGTACTTGCAAGTCATGTATGCGCTTCAACTTCTCCATTTGCTCCAAAACCTGCAAGTAGGTGTTGTGGAATGAAGGCAACACTCCTGCCCCCATTCTTTCACCTTCCCACCACAAGATTCAGTTCCATATTTCTGGACAAGAATGGAAAGCAAAGCCTCCTTATGTGGACAACCAATAATCGCACCACCAAACACGAGAGAGAAAGGGGAAAAGAGAGAATGCCAAAACCCTAACGAGGAAGAAGAAAATTCAAACGCGCAGTCAAGTTGCAAACGGGAATCGTACAAGAGTCTCTCCACCATACCCTAACACCCAAAAAAATTCAAAAACTGGAACGGCGACCTTCAGTCCACAGTACTCTAATGCATAACGCTAAAGACTGAAAATTTTACAACCTTCAGTTCCTTTTTACGGCACTGCTTAACAATAAAAGAAGAAAAAAATTAGAACATAGCAAACGAACTACATCATCCTTCATCTCTATACACAACATCGAGCTTCTGTCACATTGGTAAAGGATTGTTCTTCTTTTACATGAGGAAACAGCCTCTCTCAAAGATCTCGCACTCAAAACCAGGAAAAGAAGCCAGAAAACTTGACATGATATATATGATTCTCCCAGAATAAAATACATAACAGAAGAAGACAAGCATAAAACTTGCGAGGGGTAGGTGTAAGTACAACAACAGCACCAACACAAGCGCACACCAGCAAAAAAGAAGGGGGGCGGGGGGGGGGGGGGGGGGGTGGGGTTTCGAAAGAGCCTTACCAAATTGCAACGCCTTGGGCTCTCCAGCATTCGACACATGCTATTAATCCCCCACGCAGATCGAAACCAAAGGCGGCAGGCAGGAATTCCGAGGAAGAAGAATGCGGTGGAAACGATTTGCGTGCCTCGCGGCAACCACGTCTTTCTCGCTCGCTGTGGTTCGGGTACTCAATTCGATTAGCCCAACAATACTCCTTTTTCCCACTGGTTGCTTCTCTCAAACCCCTGGTTCCCGTTCACACATGAACTTAGATCTGGAATAACCATTTGCACCGTTGGTTACTTTGCTAGGAAATTTTACTAACTAGGACATCCATTTGCACCGCTGGTTACTTTGCTAGGTAAATTTTACTAACTAGGACATCCATTTGCACCGTCGCTTACTTTGCTATGTAATTTTATTAACTACGACATCCATTCGCGCCAGCGTTTATTTACTTTACTAGGAAATTACAGTAATTAGGAGGACATTTAGTGTAAGCAGGCTGGTGACCGAACACTTCTATGAGAACTTAGAATCCTAAGACTTTGCTCATTTGCCTCGCTGGAGTTCAAAAGGTTTTATGTAGGATTCAGTTTTGATACACTGATATGTGATATAGAAGTAGGGGGTCAGTGTTTGATGATGGGCATTTCTTAACATTTTGTGGTTTGGACACACTCTTTTTGGGTGATTCTTTTCTCTTTTTTTTGTAATTTGTTTTTTTGGGGGGGTTTGTTCATTTGTAGAGCTTGTCTTTATACATCCATAGTCATTTAGATCATTTGAGACGCACAAAAATTGAAGAAGATATAAGATTTTTTTTTAAATTTATTAAACAAACACATTTTTGTTGATTTGAACACACTTTGTGACTCTTCTTCACAGCTCTTTTGCCTCTCTAGTTCAAAGAGGTTATGTAAAGAAGCTCCACTCGACGCACCCATAGCTTTTTAAATCCCTCCCAAAAAAAATTTAAAATTAAATGAAAAAGATTTGAAAAAGTTCGATCATGAGTGCATGTTTGATGATAGGTGATTCTACCCTATTTGTGCTGTACTTTGGTATGAGAATTTACTGATAGGAATCTGCTATTAAAGTAAAATGAATAACTAGGAATTATCCATTTCCATTCTGCCATGAGAATTTTGATCATTCTTTTTCAGGTCAGTTTGTGTGGAGCAAGGCCTGCCAAGGGGTTGTCCTGAAATGAAGGGCCTACCCACTTCATGCATGAGCCACAAATTTTGGGAAACGCCCTATCCAAGGGCCTATTCATCAAGAAATAGGTTCTAGACCAGGAGGTACCCTACCCATGGGTCAGATTTGACATAAATTAATGAAATTTTAGGAAACTTTTTTTATAATCATTTTGGCTATATTCAAGATTTCAAAAACTAGATTTGTTTGCTTGAAATGCAAGTAAACCCCTAAACTAATTGGATAGAAAACATGCAAGAGAGTTCCATTTTTCAAGAATTTCCCCTAAATATGAAAAATTGTACAAAAGAATGAATGGATAGGCCCCAATGTGGGTAGCACAAAGCTTGGCATTTGGACCTAGAGCTTAAAAAGTGGGCATAACTTCACAAAACCAAGCTGAAACTAATGCCAAAGATTTGAAAAAACAATTTGCTGAAACATTTGGAGACCAAAAATGGAATGCCTAAATCATTGATGCCCTGAAAATTAAATTATTTTGGCACTTGACTGCTAGATCTCACCCTTCTAAAAGCTCCTTATGCTGGATAAGGACCTTGAAGTGGGCAGTTCTAGGAATTCAGGTCTTGCATTCAACTCATGCCTCACGGTTGAGCCCTCATTCCTTAACCAGCCTCATTCTTAGTCCTTATCCTATCTATCTATGAAGGAAGGTAGTTTGTTTTGTTTTGTTCTGTAGTTATGAGATCCACCTAACCATGATGCTTCTTGGTGTCTTTGGAAAGCCCTCGATGAGGAGGGGTGCATGGGTGTGGTTCCATGACATTTGGATTTGCAGTGCGAAAGTTTTTGAATATTGAATGATTTTTTCACTGTAAATTAAATTGAATCATAGCTTAAAAAAAATTCACCGAAAACTAAATTTAATTGTAGCTAAAAATTTCAGGGGAATTGAAATGTGCCTTTGATGTTTTTGGAAAGATCTTGATGAGCAGGATTTAATGGAATTTATTTGGTAACATTTGGATTCAGAATGTGGGAGATATTGATTTTTAAGTGATTTCTACCACTGAACATTCAAATAAATTCCAAAAAACCAGGTTTTGGAAGGAAAATCAGTTGAGGATGTGGTAACACTTGGGCCAACAGCACAGCCACACTAGTACGAATGAAGAGAGTTGGTGAATTCTTCTAATGCATTTGGATGGTACCTGCCTTAAACAAGGATGGTGCTTTCCACATGAGGTTCCCAAGGAAAGTATTTGGCACACTCATAAAGTTCCTCCTCTCTTGTCCTCCTTGATCTTTATCTTTCCATGTTGATATTTCCAACATATTTTGAAAGCTATTGAACATTCAATTGTGACAATCATAGGAACTAGTGTAATTTGTATGCTTGGCTCAAGTATAAACTGGTTACTCAACTAATTTTTCCTTCCAAAACCATTTTATATAATTTAATTGAATTTCTAATGACAAAAAGTACTCAATTTTCAATATCTCTTACACTGTACTGGGCCTGATTTCACCGAGGGCTTTTCAGCAATACCAAGAGCACACCAAAATATTCCTATAATATTCGGTTTTTATTTAAATGAATTTTCAGTGAAAACATTGTTCAATATTCCATAACTTCTACACCTTAGGTCAAAACATTATGAAAACAACTCAATGCACCTTACTCACCAAGGGCTTTTCAATGGTGTCAAAAGAGTAGCAAGAGGACCCATGGTTTGAAAGATATCAGTGTTCAGACAATCAAAACAAACAATATATCTTCACTCCTAGATAGATATGTCATATGCATGGTTAGGGGAATGTTTCATTTTGTATAGGGGAAGAGCAGGTCCAGTGAGCATTCCTTTGTTTTCAAGCACAAGGAACTTGGGCTACTTGCCTTCCCATAGGTCAAATTTTGACCTAATTCTAAACAGATTTGCTAGGAGGACCTTACATATTCAGAAGAAGCTTCTTAGGTTACATGAAATTCCAACCATGGAGTTACTACAAGTACAAAGGAAAATCAAATCAAGTTTTTACATCACTTCACCTTTAAATGTCAATGTGAATGAGTGTGGTTTGCATTGAATTGACTACGCACAACATGGCATCATAGACAAGAATTCCAATGCAACAAGCAAGCTCCCCCACCAACTTCCCCATCGAGATCACATATGTGATCTGAAGCATTGAAAATATTTTGAATGCTCTTGAACTCTAAAATGAAGCTCCAGGCTTGGAGTTTTGGAGATGTTCACTTTGAGCTTGTGGAAGTTGCCTACAAAAACAAGAAAAAAAATACAAAATTGTGCCCATAAAATTTTCCAATAACTTTGTTCCCATCAAAAAAAAAAAACTTGTTTATAGGTTCTAATGTATTGGGATGCTGTCAATAATTATTTAGTAGGTTAAATGAACAAGCATTTTTACAATTTTTGAAGCAAGTGAAAACACGAAAGAAGCTAGAGCTATTAAATAAGAATCATTTGTAGAGAGTCGAAGTGTTGGTTTAGAGAGGATCGACACCAAGAAGATTCAATTGTTTGACAAATTTTATCTCTTGTCAATGATGAGTTGTGTAAAATAAAGTTGTCAAAAGGAATTGTTTGACCAAAAAATCCTCAACCAAAGATTTTTTTAATTTTTTATTTAGGAGATAAATTACTTAGTTATTGGGTTAGCAAGATACAAGGAATGACAGGAAAGAAAGTAGTTTGTTTAGTGAAAAAAAAATCATTACAAAATCACAATAGCATGCGTTAAAATTTCTACCCAAATTTGTAGTGTATGTGGACACTACCTACAGAGTGTTTCATGTTTGCAATGGTTAAAGTTCATGGGTGAGGGAGATTCTCAAATTTTGGCACTTTGACTCAATAATTATTGCCTTGTTTTGGCCCCTTATTTTGGGAATGCCCCCAAGCTAAGGCTTACCCTACATAAAATGGATTTTAAAGAAGACATGAATTTCCAACTTCCATATATAACATTGACCCATCCATCTTATGGCATTCAAATTAATTTTGGCCATCTTGTCATGGAGTAGTAATGTAAAACCCAAGGACAAGGGTTTAATGAATGTAAAAAACTTGTTCCATTTTTTTGTAATTCTTAATGGGTATCATAAAAAAAAAGGAAAAAATTATGCATATGAAAAATAGAACTCCATTCCTTCACATTGAAAAATGAAATGCCTTTCGAAGCATGCATTCTGTTTTCCAAAATGCCACACACAAAGAAGAGGAAAAGATATGTTCGATAAAGTGCCCAATTATTACATTAAAAGAATCAAAACAAGTCTTTATGAAAAATCCTCCCATTTTTTTATGTTGGGTAAGGACCTCAAAGGTGACCATTGTGAAAAATCAAGACCCATGTTCAACTCCCACCTCATAAAGGACCTTAATTTTCATAATGGTCTCGTTTTAGGGCCTTATCTTACATAATTGTTTTTCATGTTCCATTAGCACATGCATCCCTTTCCTTTGCTCATTGTTGGACATGCCCACCTTTTAAAACGATCATTAATATGTTGGTTTTGCCCAAATCTTACAAGTAAGAGACTTCACATAATGTTTGATTTTGGGATCATATTTCGGATTTATATTGGAACCAATGTGTCAGTGATAGTTGGAAAGGAAATTATTCTTTTCCTCAATTAAATTTTTTTTTTTAGTTGTTTTCTTATCAAATTAAATTTGCATGAATCGACCTAACCATTGTTGGGTGGTTCTTAGAACAAGGGATTATCAACCTAAATAGGTGTTATTTACTATAAATAAACATAATCTCTAAGTTTAAACCTCTAAACTTAAGTTGATATCCATTTCCATAGATGGTGGCACATTGTAATGTATTTTGATGTGATGGCCAAATTCTCCATTGGCATAAGCATGACTTTTCTTAACAAGGTTGCACATTGTTCACAAGGTTGAACCCACATATTGGGATCATCCAAATTAACCACATGGTTCACATCCTATGAATGGATGTCAACAATTGGGGTTCATGTTCAAAAAGTAAAAAGTAAGAGGAAAATGAAGCTAAGGATGTTTGCATGTTAAATTGAGGTCCCATGGTCAACCATAGCAACAACTATACGTCCCAATCAACTATATGCCCTCTTTATAATCCATATTTCTATAAACCTTTCTTCATAGTTTGTACCATCCTTTCAACCATGTCATCATCCATATTTCCATAAACATTTTTTCATTGTTTATACCATCCTTTTAACCAAGCAATTGACTTTAAATTTATCATAAGAAGTATTCTTATATGGTCAATTAAAGCTTGTTCTCACAACTCTTTAAAAAAATTGAAATTTATGCCTTGATCTAAGAACACTTTTACTAGAACACCAAATTTATTCAAAACTTGATTCCAAAATGCATAAATAGCAAAATGGGGCCAATTCAATCCACTTGGAAAAATGTCCAATCATAATCAACATGTATTAATTATGATGAATAATTAGGTTCAATGGCCCGACAAAATCCAAGCTCCATTGATACCTATAATCAATATTATAAGTATCAATGATTAATACAGGTGATAAATGTGAGGTGGGTGCATTAAATGATGCACGAACCTAATCACACACTATGCATCATGTAACAAATTGTTGAACCTCCAACTGCATGCCTCTCCACCAATATTGACCTTGGAATAGACTATAGGTTTGATATACCCCAAAATGTTTCAACTCTTCATGCAAATGTCTCGCAAGGCTTTCTTGCACTTTTGGACTTGGTACCCCATGTACATGCCCATTCAACCATACTCTAAAAAGGTTTTTTCCTTCCCAATGATATTTTTTGGCCTTTTGAAAAGACTTAATCCTTTTCCTAAATGTTAATCCCACATCCAACTCCCATGTTTATAAATAGGTCAAAACTCAAGCATCCCCAAAAATATCCACAATTCCAATGTCATCAAATTCTACCTCTAAATTCCCTAAAGTGCTTGGAAGAATTCACTTGAACTTGGCATGATACCACTTAGTATCCATTCACCAAAACACAAAGGAATGAAACATGTCAACTAGATATTGTTTCCAAATCTATTTCCCCATGCCAATGTGTTTTAATGGTTTTCAACTCATTCAAATTTGAATTCCTACTCAACCCATCCACATCCTTGTTGATTGTTCTAGCTCGATGTTTGCCATCAAAATCACATCCCTAAAAAATGAAAGCCCATCACTATTACATAAACATGTTATTTTGACTAGACTTTTTAATAAAAAACTACCTAGAATGATAAGCATCAAGAAGACCACCATGTTAATCTAGACAAGTTGATTTGGATGTTTTGTTGTGATTAGGGTGGTATTTTTAACGAGTAGAATAAGAGACTATTTAATTGGTCATTTTGATTAATTAATACTGGACCATTTGATTGGTTGAATTTCTACAAATTCAAATCAATTTTTTTATGAATTAATATATTTAAAAAAGTTAGGTACATAGATGATATTTATAAATTTAAGTAGGTCATAAAAAGGCAAATATGTAAGTAGGTGATAGCCTACCCTACTTGACTACCTTAATTTAGCCTACCTATCTTAATCCTTTAAGCATGCACATAGGTTACAAGTCTAAATAATTGAACCCCTCGCCTTCACTGTGATAAACCAAGTCCTTAGCAATGGACTAGACCTCCAAAAGGTGACAAATTTTGTCAAATTTTTGTAATTCACCTTTTTATTTCACATCATTATTTTTGTAAGCATGTAAGAAAGTTAAGTAATTAGAGAATAAGTTGAAAGTTAGTTACAAGGTCATAGGTAGGTAGAAGAAGTAGGAAGTAAACATGTAAAAGGTAGGCCTAGGTAGGTAGATATGTTTAAACTACCTCCTTATTTAGGTCTACCTACCAAACCTAGGTAATAATTAGGTAGGTAGGTAGGCTTACATAAGTAGATAAACATAAGTAATATAATAGTCTATTATAAGTAAGTAGACCTAAATATAATGTAAGTAGGTAGGTAAACCTAGGTAGGTAGATAAGCATAGACTACTTACCTACTTAGGTTGAGCTACTTAGGTTAAGTAATAGCTAGGTAAGGAGGTAGGTAGACCTAAGCGACCTACTTAATTAATGTAGGTAATAATTAGTTAGCTTGGCCAAAAACTAGCATAGGATGTTCAATTTGACAAGGTCATTTTAACCAAACATGTCATTTTGTTTTGTCCAACTTGATTAAATGCCCCATTTGATTGGAACCCATTAGCCATTTCGACCAAAATGGTCCATTTTTGTTCAACTTGATTGGATATTTGACTTGATAAATAGTCAAATATATAGGTCATTTGAGTCAATTTCACTAGTTTAAAAATACACATGTCATTGAGACCCTAAACTTTAATCAAAATGGACATGTTCATTAATCAAAGTGGACAAGGTAGTCAACTTGGACAACTTATAAAACCATGAATTGTTGTAATGCATTTTGCTAGCTTCCTTATGAACTAGTTAAATTCCATGATCCATTTCAATGATTGGTGATTAATCACAAAGGTGAATGGGCTACCAAATAAATAACATTGGAATGTGGCCATGGCCCAAGCAATTATTTAAAAATTCCCCCTCATATGAATTATATTTGGCATGTGTTTGTTTATTGGATTGACTTACATAAACCACCATAAACTCACAATTTTCCTCATCAAATTATGTAAGGATTGCTTCAAGTCCCAAAACATTCCAATCCATATGTAATTGGAAAGGACAACCTTTAATCGGTCACTTCAAAATGGATGCAAAATTTACCTTAACTTTCAATTCTTGAATTTTTTGCTTTTATGCATCCTTGCAAATGAAATCTTCGTCAACCTTGATCAATTGAATCAAAGGTTTGACAATTTGACCAAACCCTTTGACAAACTATAAATAATAGTTAATTAACCCCAAAAATGCCCTTAACTAACTAACATTATTTGGTCTGGGAACCTTGAAATTTGCATGGACACCTTAGTTTTTTGGACTCCCAAACCTTTCAAGTACATCATGTGGTCTTGATATTCCACTTAGGATTGGAAGAACCTACATTTTCATAAGTGTAATTTCAACCCATGTGCCCTTAAGTGTTCAAACACATCTTACAATGTTACTCCATGGTGGAATTAAACACAACAATGTCATGTCACACATGGCAAAATCCAAACCTACTAAAAATTGATCCATCATCCTTTGAAATTTTGTAAGTGCATTTTCAACCCAAAAGGTAAGAATTTACATTGATACAAAAAATCCTTCCCATTTAAATTAATGCCCCGAAATGTAATCTTCACTTTGTCACCTTCTTAAAAAGGTGATTCCAATGATATCTAGACCATACAAATCCAAAGCATTAAACACCTTAGCTTGGTTAATAGAATAAAAAATTTCCTTAAGCAATGACATGGCATATTTGTCAAATTGTGTTTGTTTATTGATAGGTCCATAGTCTCCACACATCCAATGTTCAATCCAATTACAAAAAATGTCTTTATTAACCAATGAACCCCCGAACTCCTTGATGGATTTAACCACAAATCCAAAGGTGAAAACAACAGAATGATAAGGAATTGGGGTATGCTCCTTGGTTTGTAACACTTCGGCGGTAGAGGGGTGTCGCAACCCTACTTTGAAGGAAGTGTGAGGATGAAACTCACACTCTCGAAATTGGGATTTGGGAGTCCTCCGGGACTCCCAAAATTTCAGAGCTCGATTTTAGGGGTCAAAACACCTTGCATTGGGGTGTTATTAATATCATTGGAAAGTTATTGAAGTGTAGATGTCGAAAATGGCCTCGCATGGGCCATTTGGACATTTGTAGCATAAGTTATGGCAAAAAGAAGGGTCGAAAGTCAAATTGACAGTTTAACTCCCGACCACTAGAAGTCGAGAATCAACCCGACCCCGGTGCGTGCAGGTAGAGTGCGACACACCATTGGAAAGCTTTCGAGGAGAACTAAAACTTTGCTTTAGACCTCATCGTAATCAGAGGTCTAAACAAAGTGTTATGATTATACAAAGTCCCGGGACTCCAAACTAAGACAGTTTTGGGACTCCTCCTTGGGAGTCCCAGGACAAAAGGCCATTCGGATGTGGGTGTCGCGGAAAGGCACAAAGTATATTATATGGGGGAAGGTGATGGCTTCCCCCGAGTCCAGGCTATGGTGAATCAAATGAATCTAGAGTTGCCCATGGCTTATCCTAGCACCAAGGGTGCTCCAGAATGTGAACTAACCAATTTGTTGGTTGGTTTGATGCAGGTTCGAATAAGTGAATAGCTTGTCACTCTTTCTAATCCCATCCCGGAGCTTTAGCACGCCCCTCTACCCCTTTTAGTGCTAAGAGCTAGGAGCGTGCCCCAAGTTCCTCACAATTCCGCTCTGAGAGTAACTTAAGCCCAATTTGGGTCTAATTAGGGACTTGGGAGCGCGTTAAAGGACATGCTAGAGCTTTGAAATGGGGACTAGGATGAATGACAAGCGAATCAATTATTCACATGGACTTGCACAAACCAAACAACAAGTTGGTTAATGTGTAATTTGAACATTTTTAATGCATTGACTAGCCATGGGCAAACACGGATTCACAAAACTCACCACAGCCCGGACTTAGGAAAAGCCACCACCTTCCCCCTTATAGTATTATCCGTGCCTAGCCATGGGGCCTACATCCAAATGTCATTTGTTTCGGGACTCCCCAATTGGGAGTCCCAAAATTCCCGAAATTGGGACTTTTGTGACTTTGGAAGGCCATAATTTCTTGTGTCAACCTTCAATTGAAGTGAAGTTTAAAGCAAAGTTGTAGGCCCCGTCGAAAATTTTCCAATATGTGGCATGCCACTTAAACGCAAGTAAATTAGGGTGATTCCCGACTTTTAGTGATCAAAAGTCAAATTGACATTTTGACTCCCGACTTTTCTATTCGCCATAACTTATGTTTTAAATACCCAAATGGGTCATGCGAACCCATTTTAGACATCTACATCTCAAGAGCTTTCCAACAATATAGAAACTTTCTCATTTAATGAGTTTTGACCCCTGCAATTGCCCTTTGAAAATTTGGAAGTCCATCGGGACTTCAACTCCCAAAGTGGGAGCTCACTTGGAAGTGTGTGGGTTCAATCCCTCACATTTTCCTACATTCTTGGGAACATGGAATGTGACTCTCGAACTTCACTCTTGGCTCGCACCTCCGCAAGCCCTCGCCTTGGTTGCGAGCCCAAGGCTAGGGTTGTGACATTAACAAACATAAGTGTGATTGATGCATATTCCTCTTTGGGAAGCTCCATCAACTTTGCTTTCAAAAATTCCTTTGTTTCACTAAAGTTCGTTCCATGTCATTCAATTTATATGGTCATGAAAAATAAGGGTATCATCATCGAAGGTATATGTGTACCTTTTGCCCTTTGAATTTTTTCAACTCTTTGATGTTAAAAATAAAACAATGAACATAATTCTAAAATAATTATTGAATCTTATGTGCCTCACCTCCTATCATTATAAGACCAACTTTTAGTTCCCATTTGTCCATAATTATGGATGCCTTGGGCTTAGATGACAACTAATCATTCCTAATGCCCAAGGTTGAAACTACAACTTGTAATTGCTACAAGGTTAATATCGAAACATCCTTGTGTATGAAACCTACATTCCATGTGCCTTTAAATTACCATCAACTTTTCAAACAAGTCCAAAATTTTTAATGCTAAAAATGCATCTAACTCAAGTATTCCTTCCACTATAATGTTCATTGAATCCTCATGGCATCCATCACCTTTCCCTTTGTGTAGAAACCCATTGTTACCACAAATGTTTGACCCATTTGGGATCACCAAATGTGACCTCATGATCACACCACCCCCCTGCATGAATGTGTTTATCCCATGATGAAACGTACGAAGTGATAAAAAGGAAAAATGTAGGGTGGGTGGGAATTGAATGTTGAATAATCAATGTTGTTTGGCCAATCCTAGGTTAATAATGTCCAATTTTTTTTCAATAATAAGAAACATATAACCTTAACAGAATCAAATACTCAATTTGATAAATATGGAAAAAAAAAATTTTAATTCAAACCCAATATAAGTATGAAATAGAAATATGAGTGAACAATGGAATTATTGATAAATTATGGATTAGATATGCATTTAACTATGATGATAAAATTTCACCATAATTTGGAAATAAAATGAAATATAAAATCCCAACCAATGTCCAAAAAATAAAAAATAAAAAGTTGAATTGTCCATACACCTCCCTATAATAATTCACTACTTATTAATATTTGTTATCCCATTATAATATTTGATAATTTTATTTCTGATTTTGAAGATCCAAATAGAATTTAAATGTATTTCATCATTTTTTGCATTGCAAAAAAATCTTTAGAAACATAAATTTTAAAATTTTAAAATTTTTTAACTAAAAATAATTTCACGTATTTCCTTTCTTTATATGAAAAATCGAATCAATTTTCATTATTGAAAAAAAGTAATAAGGCTAGAATCCAAGCTTGTTTAATAACAATAATCATCAAACATTGTTGTTTCGAAATTTTCTGCAAGCTACATCGATGAATTACCATAAAACATTTATTGACGTTTCAAGTTTTCCAAAAAAACTATTTTTTGGTTTGACATATTGTACGGTTCGAAAGGGGTTCAAGTACCAAAACATTTAATATGTTTCTAGGAAAATTCCACCCTATTTAATTGTATGAAAGGATAAGCCTAGGTGAAACAATTTAAGTCCATGACTTGACCAAAAATTCAACATCTAATGGCTTTGATACATCAAAAATTTGGGTAGTGCATGTGTGTGTGGAACATCGCCATAACATGTTTTCTCAACATTAGGTTCCACCCACTTAAATGAGTTCTTTGTATTTACATTGCAACATATTTTGTATGATCCTTTTCCATTAAAATATAATAATGATGGATTATTGTTAGCTATTCAAACCCGCATGAAGGTTTCATTACCAATGATTAGTGAAGCAAGATAGTCCCATGATACTTAACCATATATTATAGGGTGTAAATAAGATAAAGTGAACAACTTGATTACCTTCTCAAAACTAAAACAAGTAGATTTAAAATAACAACAAAACCCATTATAAAATTGTGGAATATTGAATGTTTTCATTTTAATGATTAAAAAAATATGTTTACACTAATGTGCACATTGATTTTCGTATTTCAAATTGTAAAAGTAGGTTTTTCAAATTACAAATAGCTTTTGATGTCTACTTTTCAATGTGGACTTTTTGTTTCAAGGAGGTGTCAAGTAGGTTTTTACAAAAAAAAAAAAGATTTTTTTTATGACTTGCTAAAACATATGTTGAACTTCATTTCTTAACATATTACATATCAATTTCGTTAATTTTTCTACCCAAAAAGTAGGTTTGAACACATATTTTTCAATTAGTTTCAAATGTATTTTTTATTTACTTTAAAAATTCATTTGCTTTCAATTTTTTTAGAATTATATTCTTATAAACTTAATAGAGCAAACTAATGTTATTTGACATATATTTTCACCTAATTTGATGTTATTTTATGGTAGTTATACATGTGTTGCAAGGTTGAAGCGGAGACGTTTATTTTTTTTGTTTATTTTATCTTGCTTTGACCTTGAAGTCAAATTAGAACCTTGTCACAAGTCTCCCAATATTCAATTAGATGTTCACCTAGAAGTTACAATAAAACATCATCATAACAACACATCACCATAGAGCTCTAATAACTAACTACAAAAATGTTCAATTAGGCATTCAAGTGGACCTTCACTAGAACATGTTGCAAATAAATGCCAACCACGTGCACTTCTTTAAACCTAATGGTGCTTCAATAGAAGATGTATATAAGGAAACTAGCTTTAGAGGCAATACAATGAATATCCACTTGTAATAAAAAGAAGACTAAGATGGATGAAATTTTTGTGGGCATCATAAATCTGGATGAAGATGCATATGAGTCAACATTGGAAGAGTAGTTAATTTTGTTAACTACATAGATTAAAGAACCTCAAAACTTTCAAGAGGCATCATAGCATGAAGGATGGCTCAATGTCATGCAACATGAATTGGATTTTATTCAAAATAATCAAACTTGAAGGCTTGTAGACTTGCCACAATGAAAGAAACCAATCACATTATGTTGAGTATACAAGGTAAAGCCCAATCTTGATGTTAAGCCTAAAAAATTCAAAGTAAGATTGGTGGCATGTGGATTTGAATATAAGGAGGGTGTTGATTTCAAAGAAACTTTTGCCCCTATTGTAAAGTGGAACACTATCAAGTCACTAATTGCTTTTGTTGCACATAATGATTGGGACATTTTCACCTTGATGTGAAAATTGCCAACTTCATGAATGGTGAGTTGAAGGAAGAGGTATTCATGAACTAGTCTAAAGGCATTGTAGTCAAGGGGCAAAAAATAAAGTTTGTAAACTTGACAAAAAGTTGTATGGGTTACACCAAGCTCTAAGAGCATGGCCAAAAAAAAAAGACCAATATCTTAGGGAGTAGGAGTTGAAGTGTAACAATGCATATTGTAATCTATATTATATTAGTGAGAATAGTAAAATCATGATTCTGGTCTTATATGTAGATGATTTGTTGTTCATTGGAAGCAAAAAAAAAAAGAAGAACTTGGCTGAAGTACAACTGGAAAATATGTTTGAAATGATTAACTTCAGAAACTTGAGATTTTAGTTGAGTGTAGAATTTATCAAGTTGAACAAAGGAATATTCATGACATAAAAGGATTATGTGAATAAAATCCTTGAAAAGTTCTAGATGAAAAATTACAATTTCTCATTAACTCCATTTCTAGATGGTTTTTGACTTGGGAAGAAGAGCATTTCAAACCCATTGAACCTACCACCTTTAGATAGATACATTGTGTTTGTAGGCAACATAATTAATAGATACATGAATGCCCTTCATAGCTTGCACCTAAGAACAACTAGACATATCCTCAAATATTTCAAGAGGATACAAGACTACAAAATTTTCTATCAAGAGGGGTACTTAAACACCTTAATTGGCTTCACTAATATGGATTGGGCAGAGATTCTAAAGAGCATAAATCAACATCAAGTTACATGTTTAAGTTGGGATTGAGACCCATCATTTGGTGTTCTCAGAAACAATCAGATGTAGCTTTTTCCTCTACCGAGGTTGAATATTGTGCAATAGCGGAGGGTGCCAAAGAGGCAACATGGTTGTAGACTTTCTTACAGGACATAGGAGCAATTAAGGAATGTGTTACAATTTTACATGTTGACAATCAAAGGTATATGAAGATTGCTAAAACTCTTGTCTTTCATGCCAAATCATATTGAAGCTGACTACCATTTCATTTGCGAGAAGGTGATTTCATGACATATAAAACTTGTCCATGTTCCAACTTCAGATAGGTAAACCTCAAACCTGGTTCATGAAAATTGTGCTGTTTGTAGATTGCGTGTGGGTGAATACCAGTTTTTTTTTCCCCCCTTTCCTGGTAGTGAGTTTTCGCCATTTTGCTAAAAATATTTTCAAAATAGTGTATTCGGTCACAAATTCCATGTTTTTGAAAAAAATCACCATAATTGCCTACAATTTGAAAAGGTACTTCAGATTTCATATTTTCACATTTTGAATATCCCCAAATCTGGCCCAATATATTTATGAACTATGGAGCAACATGACAAAATTGAAATAAAAAACCATTGGTGAATATTGTCTATCTTTGAAGGAAGGTTGTTTGTTTGTTTTGTTTTGCACATTGAGATCTCCCAAACCATGGCATGTCGTGCTCTTGATATCTTTGAAAACCCTTTCATGAGTAGGGGGGGTGCACCAAGTTGGTTATGTAATGTTTTGACCTATGGTGGAGAAGATATTGAATATTGAACAATTTTTTCACTGAAAATTTATTTAAATCAAAACCAAAAATTATAGTGAAATTTGGGCAGGCTCTTGGTATTGTTAGAAAGCCCTCAGTGAGTAGGATTTAATGAAGGTCAATTGAAATTTTTTAGACCTAAGATGTGGGAGATATTTTGAATAGTTTTTGTCATTGAAAATTCAATTAAATTTCAAAAAATGATTCTGGAAAGGAAAACTTAGATAGGTGACAAGTTCACACTGGCCCAACAGCACAGCCCACACTATTCCCTTCAGAGAGTGAAATGCCATTTTTTTCCCCTCCTTTTCCTCCTTTTTTTTCCCCTACCTTTTTTTGGGCGATCCCATTGCAATTGTAAAAGAACTAGGAGGTTGAGAAATTACTAATAATTTGTTGTTTTGTTTGTGGTCACAATTGGTTTCAACTGTTGCGTTAAGATCATCATCCACTGCTCGTTCAGTAAGTAGAGAATCTTGAGGCTTGAGCAGTCTTGTTTTGCAGCAATTGTCCATTCTCTAACAATAAAGGGGAGCTCAAGCAAACAGATCTGTGGGTCGACCAGTACGAAATCCATGTCTTGGTGTTTTTCTTTTGGTTTGATCTCAAGCTTGCCCTTATAGTTTCGCAGCAATTGTTCGTTTTTCTAGTCAGGACGAGCTGAAAGTGAACAGAAACGTGTTGTTTTTCCTGGAGGCAGCAGCAGGAGTAGCAATGATTCAGAGATGCACTTGTTTGGGTGGGAAGTGGATTTTTCGAGCTGGTGTATAAACCCTTGAGCTTGGGTTTTGCAAGGCCAAGCGAGAGGGGGCGGGGAGGGGACAACAATATGGCTGTTTTGCAGCGGGTGGCAAGAAATTGTAATTGTCACAAGCTTAGTACTTCTGGTGGTTTCTTCGACATGCAGACCAATACAGGCATGCACAAGCCCAAGATCCCAGCGTTTTCACCTCAGTGTCAACACAAGTATGGTACCATGGTTGCCTGTTGGCCGATAGAAAACCTTGAAGCCAGAGTAAGTAATACGCCTGATTAGCTCTGATGAGACACCAGCTTTGTGATCAAAATGTGTGCAAATTTGCAACTTTAGGGTGAGAACAAAAGAGAACAAGAAGAATGGGAACAACCGCATGAAGCTGGCCAGGTCCATGACCACAAGAAACTCAATTTCCCAGGCATGTGTTTCTTGTGCAAAATCTGCGATGGACTGACTTTCTTGTCTTTATGCCAGCATGGTGTCATAGCAGGTGAAATGGAAAAGAGCAAGCTTTCAGGGGCTCGCAATTTTGGGTTTCATCCATCTAATAAGTACCGTATCTCTGCTTCTTCTTCTTCTTCTTCATTGAGAACACTTGTACGAGCTATGACTGGGGGATCAAGTTCTACATGGAATCCCGCAGCACCAACTGCCAGTGATCATGTCTTGAATTGTGTTACCTGCTTTTTGCTGAAAAAGTGGGGAGAGTTATTTGGTCCAATTGGTTCGATTCTTGAGGCAGATTTTGACTTTCTTGATTGGCTACCAGAAAAGCTCCATGCCCACCTTCACAACAGTGAAGGCATTGTAAGTTCAGTACACCCATTCTAGTGTTGACTTTACATCGCTTTTACAATTGATTTCAATCTAAAATAAGTTATAAGATGTACTGTAATTTGTTGTCAACATTCATATTACTGGATTTCTAAGGGGGCAACAATGGCAAACCAGGCAATTTTGGTGGTGCGGGAATTATTGGTGCTTGGTATCATAGGTTTTCTATATGCTGAGGTTGATCATTTCTGTCGATGGTTACACAGGTACGTGTCCTTTTCCTCATTTGCATGTTGCCAGGTACCTATTAGGGTTAGGATCCTTAAGTCAACTGTTTCTCCTGCCACAATTTGGGTGTAACTTTCAGTTTCAGGGTTAGTCACATGTTGTAAGAAGCCAGGACTACATTTAGATTCCTCCCTGCAGTTCTGATTTCTTTTCACTGGAATGGTAACATGCATAGCTCATGTAAAGGTCTCTTTTAAGTGGTTTTATTCACTTATGAATTAGTTATAGAGAAAGGTCACATTTCTCTTGTTATGAATTTTTATATCCAGTTATGCACCTGGTGTAATCTAGCAGAATGACTAGCTCCAAACCTTGTGTACTTATGTGTGAGATGCTTGAATTTCAAACGGATACAGGGAAATCTTGATTCTCAGATGTTATTGATTGCTGGGCATGGTGTCTATTATTTGTGAGCATTATCTTGTTGGTGGAATGATAACCTTCTTTTCTGGAGCCAGGCTTTACACAACTACTTCAAAAGCAGACTCATTAGATTATGAAGATGAATTTCAGCAATCTGTTTTCCACCTTGCAATAGCTCCTCTCCATCTACTCATTTTAGTCTGGGCATCCACACGCTTGTGAGTAAGACTTCGACTGAAATCCTAAATTTCATTTTGTCAGTTTTGAACATAATCCAAATGTCTCTGTATTTTGTGAAATGTGTGTGTGGCTTGCAAACTTTCTGAGAGATATATTACAAGATCAGTTTTATTTTCTACTTATCTGTGTACAAAGGCCTGGAACAGTATCAACAGAGGTTTTTGGGTTTAGGGTTGAGGACATGGCTACTGCTGTCTCAGCCCTATACCTCTTTGCACTGATTAGTAGATTCCTGATTAGTCATAGAGGCCAAGGATGGGTACCATTGAATGGAAGTAAATTCCATCCCTGATGGCTTGTGACAGGGTGAGAGTGGTTGCACCATTTTTTCAAATGCAACAGCTTGTAGGGATGGGGATGGTTGCAAAGGTACAAAAGCTTGGACTAGTTACTACAGTGACTTGGTTTTTCTTACGCTGGAAGGACATATACATTCAGAAACTGATACCACATCATAAAACAGAAGAAGTATGCACATTTCTTCCCACCTCATGTTAAGTGATGATTGATTAATGCTAGAGAGTACCTCTAAAGACTGTCAACATCATGCAGCAGCTCCATGTTGTCTTTTCCCTTGGTGTAATGTTATCCCGGCACAGCATGGCTTAGGCTATTTCAATGCCATTCTTCTAAAATGTTAGACATGTGGGTCTCTTACTTTTGATATTCAACTCCACCTTGTAGACCCAAATTTGAGAACTGAAGTTGCTTTGTGAAGCATGCCCCAAAACAGACAGCATGTCAATTTTCAAATTTGCGTGAGTGGTGGCTTTGACCTCTCCCATGGCATGATAGTACCTACACTTGATGCATTTTGGTCTATCTTTATTCTTTAGCCTCTTTTGCAGCAGTAAATATTTGTTTGCTGATGGGAATTGGTTTGGTGATCTTTGTGCAGCCACGGATACTAGTAGTGAGCAAGCTGGTGTCACTCACAATATACTTTCTTGCAGCCACAATCCTTGCAGACCTCTTGAACTTCCCTCTTGGTTCCCTTCTTGCATTTGGTGGTGTATCAGGTATGGATGCCCGTGCACAAATATCCTACGGTTAATAATGCAAGGACATTTGTTTACTTGAGAAAAGAGTCTTATCACTGATTATGGTTTACCTGGCACAAGTGTCCTGTACCTACCAATTGTGGGATTTTTACAATGAAAGGATGTGTTACAGGGGTGACAACACAGTTGCATCATGGGACCAGAACATGACAGATCCTGGAACAAAAATGCAATTTGAAAATTCATCACCTAAAGGAATCAATTCACTGCAAAAGCCTTTACAGTCAAGGAATTAGACAATGCCCTTATGAAGTTGCTAAAATTGTTAAGCTAGGGTAACAGTGTCCAGCTAATGCTGAATACTTTCTTCTGGTTTTTTTTTGACATTGCATGCGCACATTCCAGCTGTTATTTAGACACAGAGGCTTTCCTCAGTTCTGAAAGCATGGTTGTTGCCTATGACCTATGTCACCCCCTTGAATGATGAATTTAAGAGAAGACCACAGTGGCTAGATCCACCTGGTACACTTAAAAGTCTCTGGCTGGCACCCAGTAGACATTCAGTTGGGGTTAAGTCAGGTGAACTGGATTGTGTCAAATTCTTGACAGAGTTGAAAACTCTAATCTGGTGTTGTCATGTGTCTGTGGAGTGGAAAAATGATGCTTGCACTGTTGGGCAACAGGCATAGCAATGGGTTTAGCAGCAAAAGAAGTGGTTAGCAACTTCTTTGGGGGTGCAGTGCTTCTCATAACACGACCTTTTGTAATTGGTGACAGAATTAAGGTGCGAAATAATTGTCATCCTGTTGTCCCATTTTATCTCGTAAGATAGGGATCTCCTGCAAAATTGGCAGGGGTTTACACTGGGTGTCAAAGCAGAGTGTATCTGCTGGAGTTTAACACTATCTGAAAGATGACACATGCTGAGCTAGAGCACATTACCAGATCCTGTAGTCCAGATTCTGGATTCACAGAATTTTATGAGAAAATAAAAAACTGAAACAATTTGAAATCAAATTGCAAAGGTCATATCAAGATTCTTGCATTGAAATTGCCTTTGCCTGATTCAGAGCTAGTAAGTTGCTACTTAACTGACCTGAGTGTGGGAACTGGGATGCTTACTTGACCAGCAGGGGAGAAATCTGTGATGTCAGGTACTAAGAGAGAAGCTGTTTGGTGGGTTCAGGCAGGGTCTTTTGCTGGGCTAGTGCAGGACATTGGTTATTTGCAAACAAAAATTCTAGGGTTTGATGGTGTCCCTATTCTTGTTCCCAACCAGGCTTTTATCAACCAGGTCTGGCTTGTGTGCAATGCCCATGCTTTAACCTTTTGGCAGGGTGTTTAGTTTGTTATGAATGTAGTGTGTTCTGCTTGAGAGAGGTCAAATGCACAAGTCCATGGAATGGTGATCAGGAAGTTCTGAAGACATTTTCCTTCATATAGTATATAGATCACCTTCTGTGGCAACTGAAGGATTTCATTCAACAAGTGACCAAGTCTTCTAACTGCTGATCTTGGCACTGAGAAAAAGTTGTTGTCTTGTATTAGAGTTCTTACACATTTTGAGTCATTGCCTTTCACTTGTCAAAGAGATTTGTTGGTAAATTTGTTGGTGGAAATTAGCTGATTTCTTAGTTTAATTTGTGAAACTTGGAGAATGTGTGTGTTCAGTGAAACTTAAGTGTGCACGAATGACCTGCAGGTGATAAACAATATGTCACGAGCAACCTCAAGGTCGTTGGAAGCAGAGTTCCTACTGCAAAATCAGAATATTTTCATGGTGGAAAAAATCACTGAAAGAGTGACACAGTATTTGTATATGAACTCTCATGTGGATTCAAAGAGAACCAGACCTCTATGCTATCTCAAGGATATCAGTCAAGCGGGGCCTAAAATTGCCATCATGTGTAACATCAACCTTTTGGTAAGTTAAGCCTTCACTCAATTGTTGAATACCATCAACCAAAAAGAGCCTAACAGTATCCTGTATTGGCCTCGCCATACCCACAAATGGACTATGTGTTTCAATGTACTTCCACCAGCATTTCAGAAGGCCAAAGCATCTCCAGTGCATGAACAATGTAATGCTAAGTAGGATGGGAATTCTTTGTGTTTGGAACCATACTGATCTGTGGTGATCTGCAGGCTGGAGGCAATTATAACCTAATCAAGCAAGAAATTCTCTTGGAAACTGCACGTATTATAGTAGAGATCTTGGGAAAGGATGCTCCCTTCTTCAGAAATAATGTAACAAATCTTTTGTGGGAACTCAGAATGCTTCTTCTAAATGCAGATGGTGAAGGCATTTAGCCTTCAAAAAAACCTGATGTTTCCTAGCAATGGTCAGTATATAATGCTAGGTATAGTCTATCACATATGCAAGCTCTGGAAAGTGAGTTTCATAGTGCAAACGATGGAAGTGTCACAGAAAAAAAAAAAAAAAGCATTCCTTGCCAGTGTTTCTGCAGATGTACAGCAGCAACAAGTATGCTGTTCTCATTAAGGAGACTTTGCACTTTCGGAGAGGTGAGTCATGCCATGATTCTATTCATACCATTTTGCATACTCCTGCATTATTTCTTTATGACCTGGACCAAGTTCAACTGGAAAAATCTTACTTCTCTTGAAAGACTGTATAGGTTATGTGGTAAAGTCAGTGCCACTTGGACCTCTTGATCTGTTGAAAACTTTCCAATAACCAAATTACTGTGAAGAAGTTTTCTATTCAACTGAATTCTACAACATGGCACACTTATGAGCTTCAAGCCCTCAGAGTTCATACTACTATGCCAAGATGTTGAGAGATGCATAAAATTATAGTCCCTACAAACATTGGTTGATGATTTCACATGTATACAAAATTCAGAAGTAGGTTGAGTTCCCTACTTGCTCTAGTATCCTCTTGGTAGCAATGATAACATTCCTAGCATCATCCTGGTACAGTGAGTTGGAATGTTATGTTGTTTATGGACATCCTGCATTGTTGGAAGTTTATCTTTGACAGAAGTGACTCATAACCCAAGAAAAGTTTACTTTGCATCATCTCAGGGCTTGTTGTACTCTTTTCACAGAGCAATGGTGCAGCCTGCATTCAACAAGTCTCTTTTGGGGTTCTCCTCAGCTAATTCAGGATATGAAAACCTGAGTTCATCCCTTGCCTCATCAACATAGTGCTTTGGCATCTTATCAACTTCTTCTGTGCTTGTTTGAGACTCATATAATATGGTGGAAAGACTTGCTTGTTGATGAAAATGTTGAATCTATGAGGGTATCATTCAACACATTACCATATGCTTGTGTTGCTGTATACACACACATAAGCAATGTTAGGGTTCTACAGGGATTCTACGAGGTAGTGTATGAAAGTACTTCTTAAAGAGATTTCAGTCATGTGCAAAGAGTGGATGGATCATGTTGTTGGAGTGATCTTTGATCTTTGTCTTCTTTTGCTCCTGCTGGAAATGAGCAATGGGCTTCCAAACACTCCTAACATCCAAGCTTGGATGGTATGCCAACAGGGGAGGATTGTGCAATCTCAAACACTAGTAGACCCCGTCAAGCAGGCATAAATTGCAGATGCATTCTAGAGATCAACCCAGGCATCTCATCATCAAAGAGCATTGTGAGACAGTTACTTTGAGTTTTGGGGTGCATAAAACATACTTGTCTTCAACTTTTTGTGTCGTCTTTACATGGTCAGTGTTCAATTCCATATTTGCATATGTTAGTTTGGCTCTTCAGAGATGACAATCCAGTTTCAACAGTAGTAACATGATTACAATAGAGTGTGGTCAATAAGTGCCTAATTTTGGAGTGTAGTCACTTTATAAGATGAAGGTGCCAAGTGAGTCTCTTTGATTTCTTTCAGGTTAGTGTTGCCATCTTTGCTGCCAATCCCAAGATCATCCTTTCAAGTATTTTAAGACTTCTTGCCCTCATACTTCGTGAAGTTTTGTTTGAAGTCTTCATCAATTGGCCCTCTGACAGACAAAATTGGCAGCACTATGCAATGATGTCCTAGATAACAAATGAACTTCAAGATAGTTTCACAAAGCTAAAAGGTGATTTAGAAGTACTATGTGCACAAGAATTGAAACACAAGAATTTTGGGAACTTCAAACCTAAACCATAATCACCTTTAAATTCCACTAAGTTTAAACATGATTTGCTTGCCAAATTTGGGGGTAACTCTTGGCTTTTGTTGCAGCTCCTTCATTATTCAAGATTCATTCACCTACACTTGTTTGTTTGGTGTTGAATTTCACAAAAGAATTGCAAACTTCCCTCTTGCAATCCCTCACCAAATGAGTTATCTAAGAATGGAATTGTGTTCATGGCAGACAAAACATTCACAAAAACAATGAAGGCAATTTGGGCCCACATGATGAGAAATGAAGTTGGAAGTTGGGGAAGGGGAGCAGTCATATCTTTTTCAATTTTCTGATGTTGCATGGGTTGGCTAGCATCCCAAGAGGGATTTAGCATTATGAAAAAAATAGTGAAAAAAATGGTTAAAAAATTTGCTACCAAACTAAAATCAAAGTCAAAAAAATTTACAAATTTTTTTTTTTTTCAAAATTTGGCACTGTGTCACCTCATGTCAGAAGAGTCTTGATAAAGAGTTAACATGAATGTCCATTGAAGCCATTTTAGATTTTTGGAGTGGTGACTATGAACTATTCCAAGGTTGTTCAAATGCCATTTGGGCAATGGTAGACTGATTTTGAAGTATGCCAAATGGTATTGAGTTAGTTCTTTCTAGGAGAATGACGAACAAAAATGAATGATCTAAATTTTTTGCATATGTTAATGTTATTTAGTGTAATATTTGTGATTTTACTTGATTCTCTAGCATATTGAGACATGTTATAATTAATTCTAAAACAAACTCTAAATTTTTCTAATGCAATTTTTACTGTTTGGGCATACATTGACCCATAGGATTATTTCCAGTTTTGGCGGTTCTTTGCATTTATGAAGAAGCTCTGATTCTGGTTCTAAAAAATAAATTAAAACTATTTTGGTCCTGAATCCGGTTCCACATATAAGTGGAATGGGAATCCACTTTGGAGTCTGCTTCTTCAAAAAAATTAAATTAAAATTTCAGTTTTAGTTTTGAAATTCAGACCCAGTTCTAGTCCTGTTATTATTAACTCACAATTGGAACTCTCAGTTATTCACCTACATTGAACCGAGAACCCAGTTCTAGGTTTTGGTTTCTGTTCCAGTTCCAAGCTTTAGACTTGGCTTTGGTTCTTACTAAATGGAATTGGAACCGACGGTTCTTACCCACCAAACATTGTTATTTCCCAAACCAACCATGACTTTTTTTAAATGTTCAGCATTCAAAAATCAAAATTTTCAAGACCTTTTGAAACTGGGACCAGACTTCCCATTCTCTTCATTTCAATTGTTGACAACCCTGACACATAATATCAACATAGGTAGTCTTAGCCTTGGTGCATTGCTTGGCTACTTTATGAGGGTATGATCATAAAAACGCAGTCACTAAAGTATGAGCAAAACCCCCCTTTCAACCCAAATGACTTATAAAATGGGGGTAGGGCAACCATATTCCCACCAATTCTCTATACCCATTGTTTGCCTATTAAGAAATTTGTTGGTTCATTTCAATTTTTCCACATCAGAAAACTGAAAAGCTGTAAATTGTTGCTAAAAATTGGAAAGTTTCACAATCAGTAAAAATGCATATTTATGTCAAAATTTTCTCTTTTTGGAGCTAAGGTGTGTTTAAGTGCAGAAATAAATGATCATAATGAGATGGATGCTTGAAAGACCTAAGTCCTTTTTATGATCATGTTCATCACCTGTCTCATGGACAGGAGATGAAATGTTTGGGAAATCACATCATGTACCTTCATTTACACTAGTGGCCACCTGTGCAGTTGGCCAAACTGTATTGAACTTCCAACAAGATCACCCATCCCAATACTGTTCCCATCCAAGTGGGCTTAACTTTAAAGTTATTATGGAACATTACTAAATTAACTATAATTTCATTTCCAGAGAAGAAAATCATCCTAAATTCAATAACTTTTGTTTTGTTGGTCACAAAAATTGTAAAATGACAAATGACCACACCAATGACCACCTCGTCAAGGGCTTTTAGGTGGTATGTACATACATGCATACGCCTATCTTAAAATATAAGTCCAAATGACTCACAAGTTCAAAATTACTCGCAGAATTAGAGGATGAAATTCCCAATCAAACACATTTGAATTAAAGGGAAGAAACAAAAACAATTGTATTTTGCTCAAGATTGTTTCAAATGTCTTTTTTTACAAAATTTGTAACATCCAAGATGATAAATGTGGTATGTGTAAGGAAGTCGTGTGATAGATGTTCAAAAAAATTATGGTCACACAAACACAACTTAGATTTTTTTTATGTTCAAAATGATTTAATAAATCAAACTTCAGTAATGGAATAAGTGGAGGCACAAGATAAAGGTGCAGGATTTATCCACATAAGTGAATTGTATTGCATTTATGGAAAGAAAATTCATAAAAACCCAAAGTACACTCACACTTCAACCAAAACAATATGAACATTAATTAACATCATAATAATAGATAATGCAAAGTTATTATTAGGGAGTTTATTGATTTTTTTCTTCACCAAACGACACCCTTCGCTTCCCAAAGGTCACACAACCTTATTTACACTTGTTATTCTTCCACTTGCACCACTTGCACCATATTTGCTTCTTTTATCACTTTCATTGAATTAGCAAACCCTCATTGCAATTTCATAATTCAATTTAACAATGTTATAAAACGTTAGGTATCCTTCCTATATCACAAGAATTTGTTCATTATATAGAATATTTTGCATATGATAAAAGCTTGACATCATGCAATATCACAACCCTTTTGTTCTCTAAATCATTTAGTGCCACATTTGAAGAATAGGATTTTGTAAAAATTTGACTTCATTAAGTAATGTTACTGTAGACATAAAAAACATTGATATGTGAAGAATTCCATGATGTTCCAAAAGAATAAAAAATAATTGTTGGAGGGATTGAATAAGTGCCGAAAGGTTTTATTGTGGCACAACTTTAAAGCCCATTCATAAACATAATATGAATCATTTTGAAAAACAAAACTTTCTTTTTCTTTGATTTGAGACTCACTAAGTTTATAAGATCATTAGCTAATGTTGAAATAAATCAAAACTGCATCCAAAAGGATTATACAAAAAAAGTTTGGGAAAAAAAAAATGTAAAGGTCTTGAAACAAGTAGGTTTTTTTCTGCAATTGGTAGAAGAAAATGAATGATTTCAATAGTTGCAAGCCATGGAAATGTTGAGCAATAACAATTGAATCAATGACTTTTCATCTCAATGTTGACAAGAAAACAAGTTTCAAATATTAACTTTGTAATGAGATAATTGAAAAATGACAATTTCAAATATCATGCATGAACAAAAGCCAACAATCTTTTCAATGGGCTTCAAATAATCTTTGAAACATTAAACATCTAACTAGTGATTTTGAACACAATTACATGTAATGATCGGAAAATTGGAACTTCTTCAAACATAAATTTGAATTTAACACCTAGTGTATATAAACTTTGATCAACCATGTCAAGTACACCAACAAAGAAAGTGGTTGTTGGAGGATCAACAAGTTCTTCAGGGGCTACAACTCCAGGGAAAGCTAAAGGCAAGGAAGTTTCTTCTAGCCAAGAAATAAAGATGGTGGTGAAGGAGAACCTAAGAGAAGTGTTGGGCAAGCTTGGCAACATCACAGATGTAATAGTCAAGAAAAATATGGAATTGAAGGGAGAAAGTGAATCCACATCACCCATTAAAGAAACGTTGGAAAAGGCAAGTGAGATGATGAAAAAGCTAGAAAATGAACTACCCAAAAAATAGGGTAATAACTAGTCACAATCATCTACATAATATGAAACTTGAATAATATCATGAAGATTTGTAAATTGGTGGCATCCAACATGCAATTCTTGTCATGAAGCGAATGAATTAAATTTGAGAAATTGAACATGTGATTACAATTGGGTTACTTCCGATATCTATGCGAGTTTTCCTTGATGATAACATTTGTGGATGCGTCATAGTCATAAACATTCACTTGGATATGAAAATAATATGGTTTTTCAACACAAAGTTAACACATTCAATATGATGTTTTTTTAAAAATAGCTTTTCTTTTATGCAAAAAATTATGAATGGCAATTGAATTTTTGTTTAGTTTTTCAAGATAAAGTCATCATAATATTGATGTACTTCATGAAGAATTGAACTTTGTTGTAATTGAAGTGTGGTCATAGTTGTTCATCATCTTATTCATGTGAAATCATAGGTTGAATTTTATTTTTAGTTATAAAGATTTTTTTCATCCTTCATTTTTTTGTTCCAATTGTTGTGACTCCATCCCCAATGGTTGAATTTTTTGCCAAGGTCATTATTATGGGCAACTAAATAGTTGGTGCATGATACTTTTGCCTTGAATGAACTTGCCCATTGAATTATTTGCTTTGTTTGAAAAAGTGGTATTGTGATGAAACATCACATGTTGGGAATTTACATTTTCATATCCATAGATAGAAAATTTACATTAATATTAATATGAAAATTGGATACAATACCAACTTTTATACTTTTGAAACATATATATTTTTGGATCACCATGTCTTTTTTATTACATCATGGTTGGCATGTGCATTGTTTCAAAACCATTGTTCTTGAATTTTTCTAGATATATTACACTAATTTTTGAATATGTAAAATTTTCATTATGAAATTTGAAGGACATCAAATTAAATATTTCATGAGGAATCATTAAAAAGTCACATTAAATTGCATTTCAATCATGTTAAAACCAACATTGGATTATGAGTATTAACTTTTTTCAAAAACTGGCTATTCTAGGTTCTTTCCCTTTATTTTTTCAAAAAATTGGGATAGTTTTATAAAAAAACTATTTCCACTTTTAAATACCCTTCCATGTTCTTACTTCATTCATATTGGTAAATTATATTTAGAGTTTCTTTCAATTAATTTTAAATTAGAATTATTTCATTATAATCATTTTCAAATACTTTTGGTAAACTTTCCAACACAAAAACCAAATGTTTCATTACATATTTTAAAATATAGTAAAAGAACATTAAGATAAACTTCTAAAAATTTTGAATGGCGAAGGCAAGAATCATTGCATAAAATGTGTAAATGAATAATTTTCTTTCAATTCATCTTGCTCAAATGATCCCTCAAACCCCTTTAATTTTCCCTTTGACCCTACATCAAATTATATCAATTTACCAAATATAAAAAAATGTTACACCCAACTCAACATCATGGGGCCAATTTTTATTCAAAAAAATTAACTTCTCAAAGTTATTTGATTGCAAGTGACCTATCCTTAAATTAATCAGTATGTTAACAAGGGAAAATATTCTTTCAATTTAAATTTGAATACCAACAATCTTCAATAATTGTCAAATTTAAAAGCCAACGTTGTGAACATGGATTAAAGTTTTTTCTACCACTTTAAAGGGCACTTCATGTTTTTCATGTGCATTTAACATCTTTGGAATATCAACAATTCTCAATTGACAAGCTCCTTTGCAAGTTCACTAATGTCCATCATCATCTCAAAATTATCCAAATTGCAATCTTCTTCATTTATGTTAGGAAATAAAATTTCTCCTTTTGATAATGGATGCAAATGATGGTAAGACTTCAAAAGCATAGGAAACATGGATCTCCTATCATACTTTTTAAGTTATGGCCACCCTTTGTTCCTAATTAATAAAGGAAAGATTAATCTTAGACTTTTGTATATGGGATCTAACATTAAGGATAACATATTAAGGTCTCACATACTTGCTTCTTCATGTTCACTACAAGACTTTTCAACTCAATATTCACAATTGAATCATCTTTTATCAAGTTATCCAAAACGTGGGGATTGTTAAAATTCTTTTTTTTGTGAAAGGTTCATGGTTGTGATTGCGTGCAAGGCATCAATTAACAACCAATGACCCCTTAGCTAGTTTAAGACCAAAGGAGACAAACAATTTACAGTAATTTGTGATATATGCCATGTGATAGGAGGGGGGTACATGGCTAGTGACCTTGACACCACTCTACATGTTATAACAAAGGAAAATGGATTTTCAGAATTATAGAGCTTCTTAAAACACAATTACTTCGCTTTTAAACCTATAAAAAAAATTCCTATAATCACAAGTTAAAATTATACAACAAAATATTTCCCCCCCAAAAAAAACCAAAAAAAAAAAAAATTGAAAATATTACATTGTTTAGATAATGTGTTCATTTTTTTTCCAAAGTCAAGGCTTGCATCAATGCAAGCTTTCATCCACTATCATCACCTTTCTTTTATTTTTTTGGCCATCTTATATAGTTCTACAAATATGTTTGGGTAGATTTGATGAAAGCATACTTTAAACCTATGTAGAGTTTATGAGTTTTTTTTAGCAACTACATATTAATAGGCCCTAAAAATGCATATCCAAATATGTTTGCTAAAAAACTTCCATTACACCCAAAGTATCATAATTGATTACAAACTTGAATGCAATTGCCATTGTATTCAACTTAAATCCTTCATTTTTCACTTTTTTTTTTTTTTGGATCAAATCATATTGGTCTAAAAGATCATGATTTCTTGCCATAGCTTAGCTTGAAGTTTCAAATGCCTTAAATAAGCCAATTGTGATATGTTCTTTCACTTAATCCACTCCCAATAAAATCACAACCAATGCAAAAAGTCGTGTGCCCTTTTGAACACCTAGAAAACAAAGCTTGTAGTGGCAAAAACACAATCTACTATAACTAGTAGGACATATTTGTTTTCTATTCTCAACCAAATTCAATACAACACTTTTTGACCAAAATTCTTTTCGGAAGGGAACACAACACAAGGGCATAACCTCATTATCAAGTGTTTTAACTATATGTTTTCAACAAATTAAACATGCAAATTATTTTTGACAACAAGAATACCCAAGTTCTCTAAAAACAATTTTTGTTGCCTTTTTTGAAAAGATCTAGGGCCCCAACAAAATTAAAGATGGCAATCAAACTTACTGCATGCCTTTTTTTGGTAGGTTGGCTTTCCATTAGATTTCTCATTTTAATATTCTCTTTGTCCTCAAATGTTTTCACAATTAATCCATGCTTTGCATTGAAATGTTTTTTCCAATGTACTTGTACCATTGCCCTTGAAGTATGAAACCATACCTAAACTCAACCTTGTTCATTAATTGAAAATTTTAGGACCAACTATTTCAAACCTTTTAGCCTCATTTCCCCATTGAAATTTCATTTTCATTCATGGAAATATCATCCACTTAACAACTCATTCCACTTTTTACAATTGTGTTACCAAAATAAAATTGAGAAAATGGAAAAAATATGTCTTTTCTAGTTGTCAAATTTTGTTATGTGTTTTAAGTATTCATTATTATTATTATTATTATTATTATTTAATCATTTCAATAAATTTGAAAGATGTAAACAAGGCAATTGATTACAAACATTTACAAGCACAATGTATAATCATTCTTTTTTTAAATGATGCATAATGTAAAAAATATGTTGATGAAGATATATGCAAGTGCAAAAATGATTCTTATGTTCGCAAGTATATATTTGAATAATGTAATTGAAAATGCAACTCCTTTTCATTTCAAACCAAAAGTTTACATTTAGCAATAGTTGATCCTACAAAAATGAAACACAACAAACACATAAACAAAACATGTATAATGAAACAAAAAACAAAAATGAAAAAACATAGAAGGAAAGCATACCACAAACATAGAACAAAACTATTTAAAAAGACAAATAAATGTTGAAAAAAATACCTTTTTTATTACAAGGTTGTGAATTTGCATCTTGAAAAAAAACACCATGCATTAGCCCCTACTTGCAACATGCACAAAGTGGGGGAAATGCCAACCACAAAAGGAAGGAAAACATCATGACCAAAAACATAAAGGAGGTAATGATGGTCAATAGGACAAGAAATGGCTTGAAAAATGCCCATAAGCATCACTCGAATAGTGCCCATGAGCAACAACCACAAGCAACTTGCAAATTATGCATGATGTGCATTCCTATGTCAGTGCTTACAATTACCACTATCAACACACAAACAAACCATAACATAAAAATACCTTTAATGATACACCATGTCCAATAACAAAATGGTCATTCATGTGCAATGAAAACATGAATCTAACCCAACACTTTCACAACACAAAAATGAAAATGTAAAATGCCCTCCTTCAAGATAAAAAAAGATTTAAAGAATGCTTCACAACCTTATACAACCACGTGTTTTCCTCCAACTCGAAATGTTGATCCTTTATGCGAATCCAAGTCATTAATGAGCCATTAATGCATTAGTCCTTTTACAAAGCCCTTATTGGTTCTTCTAATTAGATCATGATGTACCAAAAGCACATTATGTTGTCCCTTTGACCAAAATTTGTACATCTTATTCATGGAACTTATTTTGAATCCCACAAACTTTCCTTTGCTATTGGTTAAATGTGTGATTATAATGTAATCTTCCCACAATTGCAAGCTCAAATTCTTGGTTAGAAACAACAAGACAATCATCTTTGACCTTGACTACCAAGTGGGTTATCAAATCTTGTTACCCAATTGATCTATTATGCATGGTGAATTGCAACTTGCTCTGGGATAAGAATCCTTATTACTAATAGATCATGGTTGCCTTAATCCTCCAATTACCTCTTTATTTTTTGCTAATCTTCAAACTTGACAATGGGGAGCACTCAAAAGTCCAAGGTGGAAATAATTAATTTTAGGCTATGAAATTTCGACATCAAAGTTTTTTTTTTTTTTAACCCAGACATGGATTTCATGTAAGTAAACATTAAGGGACAATGTCGCAACCTTAACATTGGGTTTGCGACTAATGTGAAGTACAAGGGCCCATGAGGGCAAAAATGTGTTTAGGTGTGAAACAAACTTTCACAAATGGGGGAGAGTGCAAGGGATGAAACCCAATGATTCCCAAATGCACTCCCACTTTGGGAGTTACATTTGTGCGAGAGCTGTGAATGTTCAGAGCCTTGGTTGGAAAAGCAAACAAGCACCAAATTGGGTCCCTAGGACACCATTAAATTTTTTTTGAAACGTAGATGCTTCAAATGGCCTCGTATTGTTCATTTAAACATGATTTGTATGAATTATGATCAAAAGAAGGGGCAGGAATCAAATTGAAAATTTGACTCCTGATCACAAATCCCTTCAACGTAGGGGTCAAATGAAATTCGATTGGAGCATGCTATGCAATGTTGGAAATATATATATTGCCCTCATACTCTGGAAAGGGATTTGATTTAAGAAAGATATAAGCGTCCAAAGTTTTAGGACACTATGAATCCTAGTTTTGGGACTCCCATTTGGGAGTTTCAGGGGAAAATGACATTTGGATGTAGTCCGTGTGAAGAGGCACATAATATACTACAGGGAGGGGAATGATGCCTTCTCCCAAAAGGTTGTGAGTCGCGTGAAGCTTATGCTTGAGGTTATCGCTATTAAGTTCATCACACTGCTTTCAACTTGCACTTACCGCCCTCTTTTCTTGGTTGTGCATGTTGATATCTGACGCACTCCCAAGTCCTTAGTTAGCCCCAAGTTGGGGCTAAGTCACTCAAGTTGCGAAAAGGTGGGGACTCGGGGCACGCTCCCAACTTCCAGCACTAGAGGGGGTGAGAAGGGCATGCTGAAAACTCCAGGATTAGACTAGGAAAAGGGACAAGCTTACTTAGTTATTCAGTCTTGCATCCAAATCCAACCAACAAGTTGGTTAAAACTCATTTTGCACACTTTCAGTGTTGGGACAAGCCACGGGCAACCTTGGACTCACTTGACTCACCACGGCCCGGACTCAGGGGAAGCCACCACCTTCCCCCATATAATATTCTCTGCAGCTCTCCGCCGCACTTGCATCCAAATGGCTCTTTTTCCCGGGACTCCCAAAGTGGAGTCCTGAAATTGTCCCGGTTTGGACTCCCGAGACTTTAGGTGTTCATAACTTCTTGCCCCGAGCTCGGATCGGGACGAGGTCTAAACCAAAGTTGTAGCTCTCCTTGAGGGCTTTCCAACATTCTATCACATTTCACTGCACGCACCGGGACGGGTCGATTCCCGACTTTTAATGGTCGGGAGTCAAACTGCCAGTTTGACTCCCGACCTTTCTTTCGACCATAACTTGTGCTGCAAATGTCCAAATGGCTCATGCGAGGCCATTTTGGACATGTACACTTCAAGACTTTTCCAACGGTATAAAGAACGTTTCAATGTGAGGTGTTTTGACCCCTGCGATTGCGCTCTGAGTTTTTGAGAGTCCTGGAGGACTCCCAAGTCCCATTTTCGAGAGTGTGAGTGGCGACCTCACACCTCCCTCAAAATGGGGTTGCGACAATATCATCTTGAACTTTCGCTTGTGAGTTCATCATAGTCCTACTCGAAACTCCAGCATCCCTCCTATCCCTCAGGTGTTACAAGTTAAGGAACATGCCCCAATTTTTTTCTTCTTCTGTTATTTCATTTTAGAACCCACCTTTGGGTCTTTTGAAAAGTTTGGGGGCGTGTCAGAACCAAATAATCTTGCATTTGACACACATATTAAGTTGTGGTGCTTTTGATTTCTATTATTCACAAATCATGCATGAACAAGCATTAAATTCAAATACAAATCCACCATTTTCATAATTAGGGTTCCTAAATGGCATGATCAATCAAATCCAAATCTCCCATTTTGCTTCAAAAAATTAGCCATATACTCCCAATTTAAATCTATTGTGTAGTCTAATTGTGGCCAAATATAATGTGTATCATATTAATTAATCATGGAGACCCCCAAAGTTCTTTTTTGATGGGCATTTTTTATTAGCCCATCATTAAAAAATAATCAAGAATTTGACGGTCCCAAAATACATATATTTTGGTGTTTTCCTTTTGGGTTGGTTGAATAGGTTACGAGAGTAGAACTTAGGGCAAAAGATATGAGATAAAATTATATGTTATGGGGAAAATGTTGGGGAATACATTGGAAACTTGGGAACATGTTGAAAACCCATAAGGAATTTGATGGAAACAAATTGGGACAATAAAAATCCAACACCCCCGAACCTCCCCACCAAAAAATGAACCCCATGGGTGCATGTTGATTCACCTCATTGGCTACCAATGATTTTTATGCCTATTTTTATTCATTAACATTTTTGGCTTAAGCTAATGGCAAGGGTAGGAACTATGGGACATAGGGGGACAATTTAGACCATCTAATACCCCCATTATGAGACTTGGGGTGCTTACTGTTGATTATGTAATACTTTGAGGCTTATACTTGAAGTTTAAAGGAAAAAAAATTTGTTCAAACATTAGGTCAAACACAAATTTGAATGTTTTTTCAAGCACTTGTGCAATAGAGAAAGTGTTTCGAACAAACACATTGTGGCATTCCTCTTTGGACAAAATTTGTAATTAATTATTTTAATTGAAAATATCAATCAAGTGCATCATTGATAATTGGAGGAATCATGTTAACACATATTAAAATCAGGTTCAAACTTACCATTGTCTCTTCCCATTGTCCTTTTTCAACAATGTCATTATGCCTTTTAGTTGAGATTTCCTGTAAATTTGACATCAAATAGAGAGAAACATTTGCATTCAAAATCTTGATATAATCTTTATGCAATTTGCTCTCCTTTTTATGAGCCAATTCCATTTCCATGAACTATGTCGTAGGCTTTAGGTCTCTTCTAGAAAGGGACCCTTGAGAAGATGTCAAACATGGATTTGAAAAAAAGATTGTTTGAGAACAATATACCAAACCTCACAAGGTGATCTAAAAGAAAGAGAAGAAAGGAAATGCATTGTAATATTTTCCACATTTTCACTTCCATCATGTTTTGTTCTTGTCATTCTATTTTTAAATTATTTATTGTGTCGCACATGACTAAAAATTAGCCAAGAAATTAAAGTTCAAGTTTCTAATCCAAAGCCACAAACTTTGTAATGAAAATTAATGTCACAAATTTTTACCACCCATCGTCCTCGACAACGACCTCCTCTAATTTTTGCTAGTTGGGTGTGCACTCAATTCATCAACCAATTCTTCACTGATGAAAATGGGTAGTCCCTTCATATCTATTATGCCTTCTTTAGAATCTCTAAAAGCCTTCACCCATCTCAGCTTAGGTTGGCCTTTTGCCAACATTGAAAAAACGTGTGGGTAGGCTTACCCAATTTATTTCATTTCATCTTCTTTCACGATAGCTAATTGCCCCCTCAAATTTTAGTTGAAAAGGCCTTCCTTCACAATTTTTGTTCTTTTCTCTCCTCTTTTGTTTGTGTGTTTGGTCTTCCATTATATAGGAAAACAAATTTTCACATCTTTTTTGGCTTCACATGCATCTATAATCACAATAACACCACATGCAACTTCAATTTTCACATGTTATGAGAATTTGCTTGTGGCTTTAATGGATCTTATGAAAGGTAAGAAATTAACTCCTTAATCGATCTTGGGGCTAATGATTTCAACAATGGATAAATGGATTACCACTTTTAACATATATTGTTGTATATAGTTGAAATAATTAGAAAAAGTGTTGAGGCATAACATAAACTAATCAATGTTTCAAAACATTGTGTCACCAAAATCACAACCTAGTTGGTTTGTTTACTTCTAAAATTCTTACAATCACTGCAGGCTTATATTGAATTTGATAATTTAATATGCAAAGGGGAAGATTTGGTGTTATGATACCATTTCAACTACCATCAATCCCAAATTATTTTTTCATCCAACAAGTTAATTATATTGAAGGTCAAGCAATCGATGTCCAAGGTATTTTTCATTTTTATATGTGACATTTAATACACCTCTAATGCACTCATTACATCCTACTTAAAGAAAACCTTCATATATGGAGATCTCCCACTCAATCCTACCAAAACTTGCAGGGTATTGAAGCTTGACTATTATTACATACAAGTTAAGATTTGCTTCTTGAGACTTTAGCACCGAATGTTTTCAAGAGTGTCTATGGGCCCTGGGGATCCATACTGCTTTGATTTGAATATGTATTTTTTCCCACTAAGTTGGTCCTAACATTAAACTTGTGGACTACTATTTTTTTTAAATGGAAATTAACATGAAGGTCTATATATGAAATCAATGGCATGTTACCTACCTTATACAGAGGTAAAGGATTGGTTATGACAAAGTCCCAAAAACATGTGCTAATTTGCTTATGAATTAGGTCTAATAAATTGATATATAAATTCACTAAGATTCAACGACCTATTTGATACCATTATGCAATTTCATAATGATCAATTAACTTACTGATATGATTGTCCTTTCTATAGGGAACACCTTCTCCTCACAATAGTCAGCATAAAGGGTGAAGTTGGTTGCCTAATTCTTCTAACTAAAATATTGGTTCAAATATTTCCAAAGAAGTGGGTGATCCATAGACCCCATTGAAGGCAAGTACAAGAATTAATGACTAGCTAATCCACCTAGTCTAGGGTTAAGAACCAAAAACTGATAGTCTTGCAGAAAAAATTGTAATCCCTACAAGTATCATTCACTTGGTTTCATTTTTAATAGGAACACATACCTAACAGGAACTAATTAGTGATTACAACATAGAAGAGGATGACGTTTCAAGCCATGACATAGGGGATGATTTGGTGGAGCAAGGGGTGAGAAGAATGCTACATGGCCAAGGTTACACTCCTAGGCCAATGCGTTGCTGGAGAATGTGTCCCTTCATCCAAGCCTCAAGGAAAGCAGAGTTCAAACCCATACCTGCAAACATGTCTCCAGAGATTAGAAAACTTCCAGAGGATGTTCGAATGACTCTACAAGGGTGCAAGGTTTTCCAACCTCCTCAAATTGCAGAATATAACAATTTGTTGAAGCGAGATGGGAAACTTGTGAGTGGGGTAGACAAGCTAGGCACACGTAGCAAAACAAGGCTTGGTAGGTTATACCATAAGTTTGATTCCTTGTGCGCACTAGCAACAAGCAAAGAAGGTAGATTGATCTTGATTCAACATCGAGAGTTCCATCATGTGTTTTATCCAGTGTGTTATCATCCGGCACATGAGGTGTACAATGAAATGTTGAACAAGTATGAAAGGAGGTGGTCAGCACTTAATGAGTCTTATGGCAAACCTTGACCTAATAGTGCATCAAGTTTTTTAAACAAGTTCAAAAATTTCATGTGTTGCATCAATAATAAAATAATACATAAAACACAAGCTTTAATGTAAACAATGACTTGGAGTAAAGGTTTATATTTTGTAGGGTATCCCAACAATGATCATTAAAATTGTAACAAGAAGCATGCATACCAACTACCCTAATGGTATTAATGTAATTGAAGAATGAAGAAATACCATAAATTGTGATAGTTTGCAGCAAAACACCAAATCAAATTGATGCATTACTTGTTTTACTAATACCACCATATTGGATAACTCATTTGTCCATGTTTGTCATGAATCTTTCTACTTAGTTTTAATTTGCTTTGGAAGTAAAAAAAAGAGGCATGTTTTTTGTCAAAAGAATAATGGATCATACATATTGGATAATAAATATCCATTACAAACTATGAACAATCAACAAGAGCTTACAAATAGTTACAAAAATGTTTGCCATAGATTCAATATGTACACAAAGCATATATATTTTTCAAATAGCACCATGAACTCTTGTTTTGCATTGAAGTGAAAGTCAAGTGTATGCACAATTAAAAAATGTGATGAACTCTATGGACAAAAAAAATGTTTAAAGTGCCTTTTGATCATTTTCAAAGTCAATGTAAATGAGTTCAAAGAATTTCAAATGTACTACATATACATGCATTCAAAGTTGGCTAGTTAAAAACAATGTAGATTAGCTTAAATTTTTTAACACAAGACTAGATATAATATGTGGTATACATATTGTTCTTGATGTTATGCTATACATGCAATGCATACAGGAAAACTAGGTCTACACCATTCATGATGCTTATTGGTAGGTCTATTTAGTTGAGAGTTGATAACAATTTGATTTTTTTGTTTTCGAAAAATATTGATGCAATAAAGGATGTGGCTTTTGTTGAACAATTGGTGAGAAAGTTGAAACTTGTAATTTGATTATTAATGGTACGAATGTCAAAAGGAGCAAACAAGGACCTATGTAGGAATGTAAAGGGCAACAAACATGTATTAGTAAATGGGTGAAATGGAGTACATGCCAAATTGTGGAAACCTTGGCAACGAAACTTGGGCCAATAATTGCCATGTAAGTCACACACATATGATGTCATTAAATAGAATTGAACCTTCATAGCTGGAAACCAACCCTTAACCATCCAATCATAATTTCAACTTATGACAATTTGCATTGCATAAATGTAAATTCACATATTTTCAAAAAAAATTAACTAGGATATAATTATGTAATTTAATAATTTAATAATAAATTTAGTTTTCACATCACCAATTAATATATTATTTAAAATTTTAATATGTCTAATTTTTTTATAGTTACATCTAATTTTATAATGTTTTGAATTTCAAAATGTAAAGACATTACATTGATTTTGAATTTTTTAAATTTTAAAATCATGTTTTAATCAAATCATGTAATTTTGTAATTGAGCAATGTAGTTAATTTCACATTTAAAAAATATATATGATTAAATATAGATGAAACCTTCATGTAATGCTTGTTAAATATTAAGATTGGTGGTCAAGCAAAAGGTTAACACAACACCTCATCAATTTAATAGAGCTTCAATACATATGTAGCATAATCATTGAATCCCAATGACTAGTTGGGATAGCTAACCATGCACGAATAGAAAACCATATGATTATAATTCCAAATATAACCACAAATTTTTCGAATCATTGATGTTGTCTTTTAATAATATATGGAATAAGGTTGCATGATTGATGAAAAGCTAGGGGGGAGTTTGTTAATAATGAGAGGTTTCATGTGAAATAAAAATAGCTTTATTGTGAAAAAATTACACACAAAAAAATTAAACACATCAAAACAAGATGTTCACATTCATGGAATTTAAAATCAAGAATACACCAAGGTTCTTATCTATAATCAAACAAAAAACTTGCAATAATGAAAAAAAAATAAATCCACCAAGATTAAGAAACTTAATCAAGAAGATAATTTAGAAAAAAAATCCCAACTCAAATGAATAAATTAAATAATAAATCAAGTAAGCTAAACAAGGTAGATGCACAATTGAGTGTTTCACTATCGCAACAAAATGATGCTTTTTTTTGGTACCCTTTATTCAAATGCATATGGTGATTAATATATCCTTAAATCTACTAATTGGGACTTGGATTTAAACTAACAACTTCATTATTAAGAAAATTGTGTAGTTATTTATTGATAAAAAATTCATTTGTTAGTAATAATGGACTTTTGAAGTTGAAAAATAAGGATTGGTTGTCTCACTAGACCATCACAAAATGGAAAAAATTATATTGATCAAATTCTAAATTTTTTTATTGAGGTTCAATATATGATGGAATACAAGATGATAAATTCATATGAAAAATCTTTTCTTTGAAAACCTTAACCGTTTAATAATTAGGGACTTTTGAATGGTTAAAATTTGACCATATTTTCATAAGTCCATATGAGTTGCAATTTATTTATTTATTTCAATTTTTTTATCCCAAAACATGTGTTTTTGAAAGCTTTACATGGGTCATTATTCATCTAGAATTTGTGGGTTTTCTTTGTAGGACTTTCAAATTTAAAAATGACATTAGCTACATTAAATACAACTTTTCACATGGATTTGGGAAGGTTTGTAGGTGATTGAACATGTATTATTCAAAAAAAATTTAAATAATAATTTAAAAAATAACAACCATGTCTATTTGAATCATATTAAAGAATCTTGTATTGACTTATATGGAGTGTAATTTACGGCAATATTGAAACACTTGATATTGCATTTACCCAACAAGTTCCATAACTAATGAAAACCAACTAGTTGATCTTGAATTTTCAACATTCCCTTTCAAGATCCACATCAATTACATCAATCATGCTTCCAAATATATATATATATATATATTTATGTATGTATAAGTCATATGTGAAAATATAAGCCACCTAATCCTTATTGCTGACATATTGAACAAGATCAATTTTCCTTACTAAAACATCACTCAATGATAATGCATTTCAACATGTTTTGTTAACACTTGTAGTATGTGACTGCTGTTATCATAATAAATGACAACTATAACATTGAATTTAATTGTGCCAAGTCTATGAATACTTTTCATAACCAAATTACTTCACAATGTTTATGAATTTATGTACTCAACCTTTATGTTTGACAAAACAATTGTTTGTTGTTCTTGTTACTCCAACTTGTTGCACCACTCTAAAATTAAGACATAAAATTGTTAATGGATATTTTATCTAAAATGTTGTTAACCCAATTAACACCAATGTGCCCATGTACCTATACTTCATAACTTCATTGAAAAATTCACATTAATCTAGGTTATGTTCAATGTACTTAAATATGCACCTAACAACATCCAAATGTGGCTTATGTGGTGTTTACATATATTGATTGATTCACTACTTTAATTACATAACGCAAATTTAACCTTGCGATAGTCAAACTACCTATTATGTGTTTGTACATAGTATTGTATTTCACAAGTCTACCTACATATAAATTCAACCTTACATTTTGCTCTAATGAAACTGACATAGGTTTATAACATGTCATCCCATACTCTCACAACTTGTTCAAAACATATTATCTTTATGTATAATAGCCATATCCCATTCGGAGATTTGATCACCTTAATATGAAACAAGTAACACAACTCTACCAAAACCTCCATCTAAAATTTCTACTTCAATTTTTTTTTCAAATCAAAATCATATAAATGATTATCTTGTAAGACAATCAAATCATCAACATAGATGATTATAATTATAATCATGTGGTCTATTTTTTCATATAAAATGAAAAATCAACATTGAATCTTTGGAATCCATTAATGACAACATATTGATCTATCTCTAAATGTTTACTTCAAGACATACAAGAATTTCCTTAATTTGTAAACAAAATTAGGTCATGTTTAATCCTTGTAATTTGGTGGTTGTTCCATGTACAATTCTTCCTAAAAATCTCCATGCAATAATACATTATTTGTGTCCATATAATTATGTAAAAACCATTTTTTCATTATTGCCATATATTGTAATGATTGCTCTTAATGTTATTATTATAGGAGTTGGGCTATATGTCTCCTCATAATATATGACATGTATGTTCCAAGTTTGGGCATAACCTTCAGCAAACAAACTAGTCTAATATCTATTATAGATGCGTTAACATGTTGTTTGACTTTGTAAACCCATTTGCACTCAATTGCCTTCTTATCCTTCAAAAAAAACATTAACTCCCAAGTCTAGCATTGATATCCAATTAATAATACCAAATCCTCATCCATGTCACTCTCCCACTTGGAATTTCTAACCACCTAGTCAAAAGAAATGGGCTTTACATTTTGTATAACCCCTAACCATGTGTATGCATAATGATTAACTATAACTCCATCATACTTGAGCCTCTTTATGGGATATTTGCCCCATGTGGATTTTTGTACTTTAGTGTTGTTATCAAGTGTCTTTAATGTTTTATTGGTTTTTTGAACTCCAAGAATGACAATTGATGGAACTCCTAGTTCTTCATCAAAACCCTTATTTGAATCACCAGATTCACCATCCACATGAGATTATTTAGTTGATGTTCAAGCATCATTTTAAGCATTGATAAAAGATTTTGCTTGTAATTTAAATTGTTTTGTCCATGAGTTACCATTGGACCTTCAATAAAAGACTTTATGGGTTCACTAATCAACCATGGCTAAGTTTTTACATTTCATGAAATATCAACATTTATAACCTCTCCATTTTATTTTATTTTCATTGGTGATACCAACTACTCATATATATATACATATAGGGAAAAAATAACATGCAAAAATAGGTTTTAAAATATCCTCCAACATTGCAATCCCTTATTTTAAATATAAATGTAAAAAAATTAAGTCAAAATCTCTTCAAGAATCATAATGAAACCATTATGCACTTCATTAACTTTATAGTAATTAAGTTGCACACCAAGTTTCAAATACTTTAATGTAAGAAAAAATGTAATATGTAGGTTTTGAATTAAAGATTCAGCAAAATATGGCATCTAATATGCAAAATTTCAAAGTAATTAATACATTTTAATGTGCAAAAAATCTAATTAAAGTCATACTTTCATTTACTCAAAACCAATTTAGAACATTTACTTGCATTTTCAAATATATACTTAAATGCATATTAAGAATATGCAACATAATATTATTATACTAATGTCAAAGAACATCTTCATATTGATCATTAATTTTTTTAAAATTAAAAAACAAATTTATAGATTTTTTTAATGGATATTTTCATTTAAAAAAAACAAGGATCACATATTGACCTACTTTAACATGCTTGCACCTCGGTATTCACACATAATGGCCAAAGTATTTGGCAAGGAATATTAGAATATTCCAAGTTTGAAGGCAATGCTTGAAATATTTAGGAAGGCTAAAAATAATACCTAAAATATTTAGTAAGTGTGAACAACAAGGTTTTAAGTATTTAATGAGGATTCAAATATTCAAGATGGCTTGAAACAATACCACAAATGTTCATGAAGGCTTGAAATATTTATAAAACCACCCAAAGAAATTGTAGAATATAATTTATTGAAAGGTGAATTTAGATCAAATTTGAAGGATTAAAAAACTTGATGTATGTCAAAATTTCACAAAAGAGAAAAGTTCATAAGCTACTAAATTCCAAATAAGAATCAAATGCATGGTTCTATTGGCTTCTATTGAATTAATTTGGTAGGTAATGAGAAATCAACACAACAAAATGCATCCATGTTCACTAAGTGCTTTCACTAGATCTTGAGTGAATTCACTTGTCCCAATTAATGGAACCTAGTGGGGATCCAATGGATTCATTATTGCCAATCCACTAAATAGGGACTAGTGAACTCCACCCACATTTTGTAATAGTGATTATTGTTACTTTGTCAAGGCTAGATGAAAATAGATATAAAACAACAATAAAAACCACAAGATTTTGATGCACATTTAATGTTTTTAATTAAATGATAAAAGAAAACATAGTTTTTCATTACTATGCATTAATTTTCAACTGATTTCAAATTGCTTCAATTAGATTTTTGTTTACATGTTTGAAATGCAAGTGGGTTTTAAAAACGTTTTTGTAGTGAAAGATTTGTGTAAAGTATGTGGTAAGTAAAGTTTTAATAAGTGTATTTTTACATTTAATTATAACCATCACCTTAAGAATATAATGATATTTATATCCCCAAAAGTAAAATGACAACTAAGTTTTAAAAGTAAACCAAAAGTATCCCTATTTACAAATTTACCACTTAGCAAATAGGAATACTTTTGATCTATTTCAAATTTTGTTTACTCCTAATTTTTTGAAAGTAAATTTTTATAGTGGTAATAGAGGTGCACAAGGGCTTTCAATTATATTTCCACCTAGTTTTATGCTATTTGTTTGCTTTTGTATGTGTGATATAATGTGAAGTTATAAACATTCACTTTTTGTGTTTACTTTACCATTTTTTACTTATATTAAATTAAGACAACATCAAACTTGTAGAAAAAATATGAAATTGCAAAATAAAATATACTTATACAAAAGTGGTTTAATATTACTGAAATCAAATGATCACAAGTAATCTAACCTTCCTAAAACATTTATATCATTTTTAAAATATAATTTTAAGGCTGACACTTGCTTCTACTAAATAGTTACCAAAGGGATATGGTAAAAATAGTGTTAAACAAGATGGTCGGTACCCTTTGTCAATCTGGTTAATGATTCTTCCAAAAGTCATTGTCCTACATCTAATGAATGTTTTTCTGAATCTAACTTTTACAAAACTTACTAATTTAGTAGACCAATGGCTAACAAATGCACCAATTCATTTTTTTTATAAAAATGGTTTAACGTTTAACGTTAGCCTTCACTATATTTGGAATTACATCCTCATAATTCTTGTTCATGGGTTTCATTGATCAATACATGGGAATGTTTACTTGATTCTAAGAAGGTTAATTGATTAGCAATAACGTGAAAGATTAGTAAACTTATTCATTTTGTTGATATACTTCAAATGAATTGGATGAATTCCTCCACCTTGGATTTTAAGCCTACCTAATGTTGCTTAAAGGTTTTCCCTTTATTCTTCTTCCTTTTCTTTCCAACCAACAACTTTGATAATTTGAACACGATATGTTCTTCAAGCAATATGTTGTAAGTATGCAATCAATTTCAATTGAAGTCACCAAAAGTAGCACAAGCTTCTTGTAACTCAAATTGTTGCTACAAAACATTCAATTATTTGGTAATAAACATTTTTTCTTTATTCACATGCATTTTAAAGCTTTTTAGTTCAGTGATAGCATGTTTGAGGTCAACATCAAATTTGTTGGTAAATTTGTCTAACTATTCATCTATATGGAGTATCAATTCTTTAACTATTTACAATTTGTTACATAGGTCAATTGTAGTAGTTTTAGTAACCACTTGAACTAAACTAGTTTGCTTGTGCACATCAATCTCTTCATATCACAGTTCACCCCCACTCCCCCCCCCCAATGACCATTGATAAACTATATTAGTACAACTATTGTATGCACCCCTAACCATAAAAAAAAACTAATATATATTTCACTAAATACAATGAAAGGTGGTGGCCTCTAATGGACCTAAAATTAAAGTATTTTGGCTAGGGGGACAAAAAACATCACATCATATTCATAAGATCCTTAGGGGCCATTGTTGTATGTAAATTATTAGCTAATAAGATACTTGAAAGATGCATTTATTTTCATATTATTCAATTATATTAATTGACCCCAATTGGATGAAACCTTTTCAAAATTTTCATTTCCAAATGTAGTGTTCAATATCCATGGACAAGTATTTCTTCCCCACAAATATATTCACATGTCACCATTTTAGTCAAATTTCATGAAAATTCATTGGTATGCCATTAACTTTCTTGTGATTGCTAGTATTTCACATATTCATTACATTTAAAAGTACAGGAAAAAAAATCCCTTGAAGGGTATTTTTGGTCCATTCAAGGAAACCAACACCTTATAAACATTTGATGGTTTGGCATAGACTTTGTAATTCCCTTTATTGATGCACTAATTGTTTTTCTAGCATTTTTTGTTAATCTTAGTGTTTGGTAGTTATTATGTTTTAAGGTGTTCATCTTCACCTTCCAACAACTCCACACACACATCTTATGAAGATTTTGATTTTGCATTTCAAACTCAACTTGTAGGGCTTACATCTGCATATATTTCATCCAACTCTTGTAGCTTGAACCCCTGCTTATATAAATCAATAGCTTGTTGATTAATAACCTACTAAAAGTAGGTTTCAACTTCATGAATGCCTATTCAAAGTTACATCATATTCATCTACAAGTTCACCAACTATTCTAGATTCTAAATGAACTTGTCCCAAATAATAAAATAATGTGAAAACACAATACAAGGACCCCGTTTGGGGTGTAACATTATACTACTTTCTAAAGAGGTGCATGTTTGAGTGTATCCCACTTCAAACTTTTGAAAGATTTTCACAATATTTTTGCATATGATGTTAGAATATAACTTACGCAAAATATTATTTAAAAAAATATTTCATTTCATTTTATAAAGTGGGAGATTGGAATATATTTGTGGGAACAAGTGTAGTGTACCCATGTACTCAAAAACACAAATAAATTCCAAAAATAATTTAAATAATTTTTATTTTTATGAAAGTTGAAAGTATATTCAATCATGCCATTTCACATAGTTTAAACTATGTTTGGATACCATGTGATCAATTTGAAAAATTTCACTCAAAAAATGAGTTTTTTCAACAAGGATGTGATAAATGTGTCGTAAATTGAAATTTTGACAAATAATCACATTCACATGGAAAATGACAACCATAGCTAGATGGGCCATATTTTAAATTCCATTAAAGTTGATTATTTTAATGACTAATGAAGACTTAAAATTAGTGTAGTCAAAATGAGATAATGACCTTATTATATTAATGTATACTTTAAATATACCCATGGATATTTCAATATAGATAATTGATGAAATAATAATAATCATATTATTATTATTATTATTATTATTATTATTATTATTATTACATAACATTATTTTTGTAAAAATAATCATTATAAGGCCCAAAAATCAAATTTTATACCCAAAAGTAAATCTACCATGCTTTTGGAACAATTATATTGTATTTATTATAATATTAGACCCAAAAGTGCCCACAAGGGGATCATCATAATGTGTTTTCACCCAATAGCCTCCTAACATTTGTTAAAAGGTATTTTGGTAATGCATAATCATTTTCACAACTACTGAACTAGAAGGGTGGTTAGGGAAACACAATATATTGGACAGAAGAAGGCAAACATGAAAGGTATTAACAAAAATTCCAACAAACAAGGTGGTCTTTCCGATTGATGATCTAGGAGGATTAATTTGTATGTTTTGTGACTTCAATAAGGGGGTATTGAATCTCAAACTATTCATGGGTTGATGTTAAATATAAGTGTAAAGGATTAAAATCTATCAATACAAACATACATGTATCAAGTGGATTCTATGTAATTTGCACCTTGTATTACAAAATCTTTTTCAAGAATATTTTGCAATGCAACAGTGGCCTAATTAAAAGTGTCCCTTGTATACATGGGATACATACCATATTAATTTGTTGGTGCAATAGGTAAAAGGGAAACCCATCATTGGGTGGGACCATTAGGAACCACCCACCCAAGAAAATTAGGAAAGTTGGCCCTTTTTTAATTCAATAAAGTCTTTTTTTGAAAAAAAAAAACCATGTTATATATCCTATTGGCTAATAGACCATCACATTTTTCCTTTCTTGAGGTCTATCATCACAATCAAGGGTAGAACTATTGCTAGTTCGTCATGAATTTTGTTTTTGAAGTTTAAACTTGCATTGGAATTGTTGCCAAGCTTGGTGCCATTCTTTCTCTCATGCACAAAAAAACAAATTACAATTTTGATATATTTTGTGATTTTTTAGAAAAATATTTTCGTTGTGTGAAGTCACATTTTGATCTAACAACATCAATTCTACACTCACACTTGAAGTTCAATCATTGTTGATAGGAGGAAAAATGACAAAGGTACAACATATAAATGCATGGTTAATCCCTTTACCATTTTCCATTTTCAATTGATAAAGTCATTTGACATTTGTATGTTTGGTTGTTTTTTTTGCAAGTGAAGGCCATATAGCCAAAAAAGATTTCAATCTCCAATACTTCATCAATGACTAAGGTCTATGGTGTACATGTCAATATTTGAGAGGTTTGTCAATGTATGTGTGTTAGTGGAAAAGATTCGTGTCATATTTGGGGCACAATTTGACAAAAACAACTAGAAATACAAGGTGCAAACTACTATTGAATTTAAGGACATCCTTAAGAGCCCTTACACTCGCATTTTTAAGAAAGCACATGTACTCAATGAGACCTTGTCATTGGAGTTTACCTATGTAATAGTGGTGAAAAAAAAACCATTGAGGTAAATTAGGCTATTTATGGATATTCAACTTACAAAAAACAATAAGCCTTTAAAAACGCCAAGAAAGGAAAACAAGAAAACTTAGTGTGATTTTAAAGGGCACAAGTTTATGGGGTTCTGAGTTTGGGTTTGCTAAAAAGTTATACAACTATAAGTTTAAGCAAGGAAACTCCCATCAATTGATCTTCCAAGCATTTATAATGGTGCACCTGCCCTTGGCATTTCAAGCTTGTTGAAATTCCCTTGCTAGCTTTCAAGTTCCAATCGTTAATCCACAATGTTAAAACTAAAGGTAGAAGGTTCAAGTTCAAAGATAGTTGCTTCATCTATGAAAATCTCCCTATTGCAATCAACACCATACCAGGTTGTTAGTCAAGAGATTATCCACAATGTGCATGAATTTTTATTTGCAAAAGAATGGGTATTTTTAGGGATGAAGGATCGTATGCAACAAGTTGTGATGATGAAAGAGTAGAAGGAACTTGAACATGGAAGAGCCAAAGCTCATGTTCAACGTTCGACAAGTTATCCATGCCCAAGCAAAGACAAAATTTGAAAAGGCTAAATATGTTCTTAACAGGGTTGAATTATCTTTGAAAGAACTTTTTACTAATCTTGGTGGACTATCTTTTGATGGTGTACTTATAGCTCGTCTATTGATAATAAACAAAAGGAAGTTGAAGCCTTTTGAGTTTCAAAGTTTAGACAATAATTTCATTTCAAAGAGAATTTTTTTGAGCAAGTAAAATTGAAGTTGTTGTCAACAAAATCAAATTGCCATGGAAGTAAAGATGACCTAATTATAGCTAACAACGCATACAATAAACACATTGAGGACCAAATTATGCTTGGAAAGTTGCAAATTTTGGATGTAGTATAATGGTCAAAATTGAAGGTTGGATGTATTCCTTTTGCATGTCCAATTCCTATATCCAAACCTTTAAATTTTGAAAAATAATCCTTGATGTTGAAGATTGCCCTATATGCCACGAGAATTCTCATTGCAATGACATAAATGTTACATCATGTGGTAATTGCTATCATCCATGGTGTATGGATGTACATTATAACTTTTCATTAAGTGCAAGGCACATGGATGTGAAAAGGAATTTGATAAGGATTGGCAATCGTCACATGGGTTCGTCAACAATACTCAAAATGATCATACAAATTTGCATTTATGATGAGAAGCAACATTGTTTACATGGTTTTATGGTAAGGATTTGTTGGCTTAAATTTTTTTCAAGTACATTACCATCTTTGAAATTGTGAAAAGAATTATTGTTATGGGCAATCCTTGTCATGTATACAAGTCTAAAAATTTGGCAAGCTTTTGTTTGATTTTGATGTAAGGTTCATCAACAACACCAAGTTCTAGTGATTCCATAATCTTTAACATAGGTTTTTTTCCCTTAGGATCATATTCATTGACTTCTTAATCTCATTTTCGTTTCCATTTGTAATGTTTTAAGGAGTTTCACCAAGTGCCCTTAAAAGAAAGTACTTTCTTCTAATATTCTATTGAAGCACATGAACCTTAAAGTTGAACTTCCTGATGTTAAACACATGTATATAAGGAGAAAAAAATTTCTTGACCTCTAAGATCCATCTTGCATAATTCCTTTCTTGTGTTACATGCCTTATCTTGAGTTTTGGGAAGTCATTCTCAATTCTTTGAGCTAAGGCCCATCATGCATGATTCCTTTCAATATAAGTTAAGTTTTTTGTCATGAATTCTATGAAATAACTTTCAACCTTCCTTTAAGGTCCATCATGCATGAATCCTTTCAATATATGTTCAATTCATTGTCATGAATTCCAAGAATTCACCTTCAAGCTTTTAACATCTTTGATTCCTTCTCTTGAATTCCAAGTGGTCACCTTGACCCATTCTTTTGTTCAAAGGAATTGTTTCATGTACTTTGGCCTCTTCCTTACTTCAAAGGAATGTCTTCATGTACACTAACCCATTACTTGGTTCAAAGGAATTATTTCCTTTATTCTGACCTTGTAATTGGACCCATTCTTTAGTTTGAAGGAATTGTTTCTTTTACTTATACCTTCTAATTTGACCCATTATTTGGTTCAAAGGAATTATTTCTTATTTTAACCCCTTCCTTAATTCAAACGAATTATTTCAAGATTGTATTTTGATACCTTCCTTGAATTATTTCATGTACTAATTTTTTGAGTTTAAAATGTTAAGGACTTGTGCCAAGTTTAAATTCTTGGAAAACAATAAGGTTCATGAAATTACATGCATATAGTCCATGTTCAATTCCTTTCATTTGTTTCGATCCTTTAATTCCTTGATTCCAACCTTTCCAACTTCTAGAAATCATCTTAATTCCACTAGGTAGGAGCTAGAACTTCTTGGTTTTTTTTTCATCTTATTAATGTATATCATGTAGATGGGCATTCACACTTTGGAGCCTACACAACAGTTGATGAGAATCATGGTGAATAGTTAAAAGTTGCTAGTATTGCTACAATCCCACATTATGGACATAACACAGTTATGACAAGAAGCCTAGTTAGATGCCCCCAAACAAATCACATTGGCAACCCATAGTTGAACCATGTTTATGAGGTTGCAACAATCGCACATGGTTTCCAAAATGAGCACACAAGGGACCAATCCAATAATTGTGGTCGCATTACCATTAGTTGTAACATTTGCAACATGCACAATTTGTTTCACTAATGAAATGGCCTTTTGTTACTTTGGATATTCAACTTTTAATGCATTTTGTGTAGAGATTTCTACAATGATTTTACAAATGATTCATTCTTATTTGTTATTAAGATTTGGAACCCTAGAAAAAAATTGTGAACTTATCAATGGGTTGAGGTTCTTTTGTGTTGTTTAATTCAACCTTGTGGACATAGTGGGATTTGTAGCAAGTGTGCTCATGAGGTCTTGTTGTGTCCCATTTGTTGTGACATCATATCTAGTTGTAAGAGCCTTGTCATTGGAGTGCCTCATTTAAAACCAATGGGCCTCACCCAAACATTCAACTCAACAATCATTCCACATGTGGAACACAAGAAGTATACATGCAAGAAGGCTACACACACCATTATCAACCTTGGGATGGAGATAAGTGGTTGCAAAGAGGTGAATTCAATTTTGATTCTAATGAAACTTCTAGTGATGATGGAAGTTTGCAACTTGAATCTTTGGGTTGCCATAAAGCAAGCCTAGAGTCGCATCATGTATGGCATCCAACATTCCACATACTACAAGCCCATGAGTCTAAAAGTAGTGGGACTTTGTCACCTAGTGAAGATGCTCCAAAATATAGTGGCAAACCATGGAAGATTGTGCCATCCCCCATAGATGATCACCTTGGCGAATTGAAATCAATGGACCACCAACCATCAATCTATTTGTGTGCTAAGGTACAGAGCTAGGGCCTAACCATGAAGCTGCAAACTTGCCAGAAATTAAACAAATTACAAGGCAAGGTTTGTTGAAGGTGGTCCTTTCTAACTCTCCTAGCATTGACATAGGCTTGTTAAATGGTAGTGAGAAATCAAACATGGAAATTGTTAGAAATTCAAAGAAGCCAACCCGCCATAAAAAGAAATCTACAATATTTCCTAGCAAATTCTCCAAGCAAGTAACAATAACTAGAGGTTTATCTAAAGATGTTGCACAATTTATGGCTGATCATAATGGTCCAAGAGGATCAAATATTTAATCATGGAGGTCATGAGATTATTTGCAAGGAGTCCATACAAGGCCAAAGGTAACCCAACTTTTAAAGGTACAAATAAAAAATGAACTAAACAAAAGTGATTAGGCTAGAGGTATGTACATTCTTACATCCTTTTTTTAGCTAAAAAGTTCATGCGATGAATGTTTTGATTTTGCAATAATGCATAGATTAAATGTTCATTAATTTTGTGGATACGTGGTTAAATGTAGTGTTCTCGAAAAGGAATTTAAAAATGGCCTTCTTCAAGTTTATTTACAAGGGCTAATTGCATATTGTGTATTTGAGTTTTATGGACAACACCAAGTTTTTTGTGATGGTTCTTTATGTGGTGAAAATAATGCTTATTCATCCTTGGTAATACGTTGGATTTACCTAGGAGTTTGGTTTAAACAATTTCCATCACCAAAATTATGTTATAGCCATGGTTTAGGTATTTTTAAACTTGTCATCCATGTTGTCACATAAAATTTTGAAGCATAACTAACATTTGACATAAAGGTAAAATTGTTATGGATAAGGTTCTTGTGAGATTTTGGTCTTATTTTTGAATTGCTATTCATGTTATTTGTTTTAGTTTGTGGCTAATATAGACTGTTTGGAAACCAAGAACTAACATAATGTTGAACTTAGTTATGGTACCATAATTATACATATTTTCAACTAAAAGATGTTCCTACAAATCCCACATCCTTTGATGATGTATTATTTAAACATAGGTTATGAACTTTTCTTCTATGTAGGTTACATGTGAATGCCTCTTTGAAGCAAAATTACAATGAACTTACTTGGGGTATTCTCTTCACCAAATCTTAAATTAAGTGGTATTATTTAGCACTAGGATTTAAAAATAGCATCTTGGTCATTTGACTTTGGCTAGGTGACCATTTAGCATGAATGGCACAAAAGACAAACATTGACAACAAGGGGATTTTATTTTTTTTGTTGTTGTTTTGTGTTGTGAGGGTAGATTTTGTAGGAAGGAAGAGACATTGCTTGGTTGGGTGTGCTAATGTGATAAGAAGGAATTTGGATAAGCCAAAATTCCTTTGTGCAACTTAGTACCAAGTATGACCAAAGAGATGTTTATTCCTAGTGCACTTTTTCTTTGGGGATCGGGAAGTGTAGTTTGTGAAGTAGCATAGATTTTTCATGTTAATATTCATCCCACAACTTTTTTTCAAGTTTGTTGTCCTCCTAAATTTGATTTTCCTATGTATATTGTTTAATTATCTATGGCAGAGCTTAGTGATAAAACATAGATCTTGTTGTGTTATTTTGGTTGCTTATACTTTTTGCTTTGGAATATTCAATTAAAATTCAATTGTAAGTTAGCTTGGAGTTCCACATCCTACATATAAATGGCCATTGTCTAAACTTGGGTGAGATTGAAAATTAAAAAAAACATTTGTAAATAAATAACCAAAACCTTTCTTTTTGTGTTTAACTTCAAACTAATATTTTCATGTATTGATCTTGCCCAATAAAAAGGTTATTTAAGCAATATTTTGTTACATTGCCATCTACATTTTGTGTTTTACACTTCCCATAATCTTAAATAGTTGTTGTGTAAGAAGCCCAAATCCAAATCACCATTTCAACCATTCAAAGAATTGAACCAAGTGGAAGCATGTGAGGCGACTTCCTATCCTTCTACTTTTGATTTTATGAGGTGATTATACTTAGAGGTACATATGCTATTGGTGAAGGAAAAATGCAAAGTGTATATTTAGATATTAAATTACGTTTATAGTCGAAAACAAATAGTTTGCCTCCTATGCATCAGTTATGGAATTGATAGATATATTTTTTAAGTTCAAACTTTCCAAATCCTATAATTTTATGTTAAACTGTCACCCACCTAAACCCATTTTTAAGGATTTGACAATATGTTCGATTTGCTACCAGACCTCCAGTGATTCAAAACATTATTCCCCTCACATATGTTATCCAAATCTAGCTTGCATTACTTCATTGGAAAGTTAACTACAAGGTGCATTTGCCTACCAAATTTCAAGTTCTGCACCTAAATTAGTAAAAATTTGTGCCATAGAACCTAAAAAGGTTTCATGAACGCAAAAAACTCAACTTGATAGTAGACTTCTAGTCACTCAAAACATTGTTCTCATCACATATGTTATTCAAATTTAACTTGCATTAGTTCATTGGAAAGCTAACTACAAGGCACACCTGCCTACCGAATCTCAAGCTCTGCACTTAAATTAATAAAAAGTTGCACCATGGAATCCAAATGGTTTTGTGAAAATTTTCTAAGATTTTAAACTCTTAAAATTATCCCTATTCACTTCCATTATTTCGAAGGTACTACCATTATCTAATCTATTTTCTCTTTTTCCACCATCTATTAAGACTAATCATTCTTCTCCTCCCAAGGAAAGTTATAAGAACAAGTTTTCAAGGATTTAAATAAAAAATTATGTTTGAAAAAAAGCCCAAATGATCCAAATTCACGCTTTTAAAGAAAAGGAGAAGGAAGGAGGTGAGGGAAGACTTCAACTAATGATGAATTTGAAACCATCTACGAAGGTTTTTATGAAACTGAAAACACCTTTATCTTTGCATGGTTTTCAATTCCCAACGTTGGACAATATCATTGGTTGTGCGGTCTGATTCGTCAATTGCCTCTTAATAACAAGGCAGATTATTTAGCTTGCATTATTTGACGCATCCTAGATTTTCTATAGTTATGAACTATCAATGTGACATAACCTAGGACTCCACATGTAATTGTAATTCCTCATTGAACTTATCCATAACATGAATAAAAATCTCATTCATCATGAAATCCATGTTGCAATTGCCACCCTATCACACTATTTATTTTAATTATCATGTTGTCTCGAATTAATCTTACGCTTATAATGTTTGAAGATTATTTTATTTCCATTGGACCTTTCATTGACACCCCCTAAATTGCTTCACAAATCTCAATCATCTTCACTTATGCAACTAATCAGTAAATATCATAACAAGACCAATGTTTTGCCGAACATTACGAATTTTGGTGTTTGCTTCTAATTCTAACCTTTTAGAGATTTCTCACTTCTAATCACGCAATTGAGGTTTTAAAACTATGATTATTATCTTTTGTTGAAGAAAAGAATTAACCCTACATTTCATTCATCCAATTGAATTTTAAAAAAACAACCTCGCAATCATGCGCATTCATCATTCCTTATTTTAACATGAAGTTGCTAAAAACCCCTAATAGCCATACCACACCCCAATATCCTTGATGCAATTCTTAAAAATTGAAATTACCATGCATGGCTATGTTGATATGGCTCACAAAGCCCTTGCTCCCAAATGGACTAGCTTTTCCTTTTTTGAAGAGTTATTAAATTGTTACCTTCTCCTTACATTGTCACATGCATTACTAGAAAATCCTACCATAGATGCTTACAAAATGGCATTTTCACACAATTTTGTTACTGAAGAACTATTTGTAATTTACTTAATTTTTTGCCTTTTAGTTTAGTGGTTTTTTTATAATGTTCCACTTTTCTGGTTTGTTATGTAAATCCTCAGGTATTCATGAAGGATTTGTAGTTCTCGGGTAATGGTTGCTTGTAGATATGTTTTTAAAATTAAATTCTAATGCAACTTAGAGTACATTAGATTACCAACATCGGGCCAATTATAAAGCTTTGGGATCAAACTAAAACACGAATGTGTTGGGTCCTACTATGCACCATTGGTTTTGTTATTGATTCCTTCATTGGATTGTTCACTAATAGACTTTTGTATTTCACATTGCAATCCCAATGGAAGTTTGTGGTTAAAGGCCTTCATGGTAGATCATGGTTAGGCATATGTTTTGAAGTGTGGTTATGATTTTTCTTGTTGAGAGGATCATGCCTTTCCATTTTGTTCAAGCTTTTGCATAAAAGGATTCCATGATATTATGATGCTCTAAAAATGAAACATTAGTTGGCATATTAATGTCCCACAACAAATGATAGTTGAACTAGGAATGGAATTTTGGGGGGGATTTAATTATTTGTAAAAAATTATTGATGAAATCAAGATAACACAAATTGGAACCAAAATTGTCCATCTAGAATAACAATAAAACTATAGCTAACGCTACAAACTTAGTGAAATTGTTCAAACCATACTTGGAACCAAATATGATTTAATTGTCCAGAATTGAAAGGAAGTAGCTGATGTAGTAACTCACATATTTATAAAAAGTTTTGCACTATTAGAATTAATCTTTTATCCAAGAAATGTTAGCTACTTTCCTACTATTGTACTTCCAAAAACATCTTGAGAACACTTGACCAAAATTCAATTCAACATACCTCAAATTAAGAAGATGAAGATAATTCTATAATTACATTTCTCTTCATAGAAATCTTCCTCTTTCCTATTAAAACATGTGTTTCATGGGCATTTTTTTCAAAGATAGACAGTGAATTCAAACAAAATCCATGTTACCTAAATTCGCATCTACATCAATAATCAAATTTTATAATTGAACTAACCATTTATCAAATTCCAACATTTAATGAAATTCGTAGACAAGTTGAAAAGTTCGTAAGACACATGTTAGGAAAATACTTACTATTTGAACTATGCATTTATCTTCTTAACACTCATAAGCTTGTACTCGATGTCAATGCACCATTATCGATTAAAAGTTCCGCCACACGAAACATTTGCGCAACAATGTAATCAGAAAACTACACATGGACTACAATGCACCATAGGTAGTACAAATAATCACAAGATGCCACCACAAATTTGTGCTTAACATAAAAAATGTTACAAATTAGGCATGTGGCAAGATCTATTATTATAGTAGAAAATGTTGTTTTCCTTATTGTTGGGTGTGTTGGTGGTGTAGGATTAAAAATGATCAGGTCATTTCCAAAACCATTAGTTGCAAATTTTTTTTGCAAGGGCAACTGATATTTCTTAGCCTCCTCTAATGCCTTACTTAATGGTAGAATCTTGGAGTGAATTTTTTAAGATTTTGGCTCTAGTGCACAAGCTTTTTTCTCTTCAAAGGCAAACAACTTTACTTGCACAACAAATCCTCATGCACGTTCAAGGCATGTTTCTATGGTCTACCTTATGACATTGGGCTTCTCAGAACACCCATATATTTAGCTTGAATTTTTTCCATTTTATTCATTTTTTCAAATCCCACTATTTGGTTCATTTTTGTTTTCACAACACCTCTCAGATCGATCAATCCATTTTCTATAGTCTAAAATGCTTCTATCATACCATGTGGTACCAAAGACATCTCACATTTTTTTTTAACACAACTGCAACTTGGTAGACTATGTTTTGATTGAAGTTCATATTTCAGCCTTTTCACTTTTCAATTGACTCAATTGTGCCATGAGAAATGCCACTTTCTAGTTATGCACAACCAAGATTTGTTTGACATGGTTTCCAATAAGTGCCATTAAAGTTTTGTATACATTAACACTTGCATCAACATTTTCAATATTTCTTTTGTGTCATTTACAAATGCCATGAATTTGTCACCCAATTGTGATTTTTTCCTTTTTCAACCACTACCAAGTTTTTAAAAAAAAAAATTAACATCTTTTGTAACTACTTTATTTTTATACCTTCTTTTTCCTCTTCCTTGTGCTTGGGTAGCATAAACAACCCAATTAAATTTTAAAAAATTCCTTTCAATAAAATTTTTTCTAGCAAAATGGAACCACTTGTAATCTTAACTTTCTAATAAACAATTGGCCAGAGTTTATGGATTCTAACAACCACATTCGGATCATTGTGTTGTAACTTTAGCTCTAAGTTCGCGACCAAGGCAAAAGTTTGCAAAGGTGCGGGCCAAAAGTGAAGCCTCAGAATCACATTTCGTGTTCTCGGGAATGTAAGAGAGTGTGAGGGAATGAACCCACATGCTCCCAAGTGAGCTCCCATTTTGGGAGTTAGAGTCCCAATGGACTTCTGAATTTTCAAAGGGAATTTTTAAGGGTCAAAACTCATTGTATTAAATAGTTCATTATATTATTGGAAAGCTCTTGGAATGTAGATGTCTAAAATGGGCTTGCATGACCCATTTGGTTACTTAAAACATAAGTTATGGCCAAAAGAACGGTCGGCATAGTTATGACATTCTTCATTTTGCACCTTAAATTTTTTTTAAATTCTTCATTTAGCACCTTGTCATAACATTCTTTACCCGCAAATGTTTACCAAATTACACTGGTTGATCTATAAATTTTTTAAATTTTTTTAAAAATTCTTGCTTCTTTGGGCTTCCATAACATTCTCGCACCAAGAATGTCATAACTATGAGGGTCGGGAGTCAAACTGTCAATTTGGCTCCCAACCACTAAAAGTCAAGAATCGCCCTTATTTCCCTGTGTTCAAGTGACGTGTCACATATCGTTAGAAAGCTCTCAACAAAGGCTATAACTTTGTTTTAGACCTCACTTCAATTAGAGCTTTTCACAAGAAGTTATGGGTCTTCAAAGTCGTGAAAGTCCCAATTTGGGGAATTTCAGGACTCCCAACTTGGGAATCCTAGGACAAAATGACATTTGGGTACATGCCCCATGGCTAGGCACACAAAATACTATAAGGGGGAAGGTGATGGCTTCCCTCAAGTTCGGGTTGTGGTGAGTCTTGTGAGTCTGTGTTTGTTCATGGCTCATCCGTGCACCAAAAGTGTTGTAACTATGCACTAATCAACTTGTTGTTTAGTTTATGTAGGTCCATGTGAATAATTGATTTACTTGTCATTTGTCCTAGTCCCCATCCTGGAGCTCCAGACGCCCTTCTACCCCCGAAGTGTTAGGAGCCATGGAGCGTGTACCAACTCCTTATCCTTTTGTTGTTTTCACCTTGGATTCACATTTGAGTCTATTAAGGAGCTTGGGAGTGCGTCACATTGCAACTAATCACCTTGAACCCATTCTTTGATGTTTTTGGGCCCCACAAACATTCACACTCCTTCATAGACACATGGGACTCATTTAATTCCATCTTGATATCCAATACCTCATTCAAAAGCCCAACTTTGATTTTGAACCATTCAATACAACCTTCATTTGCTTTTTGCACCATATTTTTAGACTCGCAAGCCACATTACATGATAAGTTTGAATTTAGTTGCCAATTCCACACAATATGATTAAAAAATTAATCAAGAAAAAACAAAAATCTAGGTTTGAAAAAATTGAAACCATGTGCAAACTGCTTACACTCAAAAAAGGAGAGTGTTTATGATTCCTTAAGTGAACAAGCATTTAGAAAACAACTTTCAAGATAATATCCCTAGGTCATTTACCTAATGTAGTTTTAAAAAGTGATTGTAGTAGGCTCTAATTACTCAATAATTGAACTATTATTGAACATTCAATGCTATCATAACAACACATGAAACTTGCACACATTTTAGCTTGATAGTACATAGGCTTAGGTAATGCATTGATGGAAATAACAACACATGGAATGTGCCATTATAATACATTCCATGTACTACGTGTAGAAATGCAAATCTATTTAAAGGTGTTAACAAGGAAATGCAAATAGAAGTAGGTCCCATTTTACAACTAAAACATCCATGAAATAAAGTAAATTTCATCCAAATTATTCGACAAAAAACATCAACATTGGAATTTCGAAATAATTTTGTCAATTCAACAAAAACATTCCAAGATTCCATTTCAACAAATGATTTTCAAGATTTTAGGATTTCATTATATGATTCCAAGATTCCAAGATTTAAGATTCTAGGATTTCAAGATTCAGGACTCTAGGATTGAAGATTTCAAGATTTAGGACATTAGGATTCAAGATTTTAGGACTCCAAGATTTTAGGTTTTCAAGATTTAGGATTTTAAAATTGGATTCCACAATTCCATTTCAACAAATGATTTTAAGGTTCCATTCCAACTTGAATAATTTTAGGGTTTCATTTCAATAAATGATATCTTCTCAAATATTCCATCAATTTAAAAAATTTTCCTTCACAATTATTAATTGGAATTTAAGAATAATTCATGAATCTACAACAAGTCTTTTAATTTATCATGGCACATGTTTATGGTGTTTAATGTACCATTCCCAATCATTGTTTTCATTGGATGAATATATATACGACACCTTAATTTCATATTCTACTTATTATATTACTAAAATAATATTTTACTTTTCCATTTGTTGCAATTTATCGCATTAACAAATTTTTATTAACAATATATATTTTTGATTCATTGTTGATAAAAAAAATAAGGAGGGAGGGGGGGGGGGTCATCATCTATTAAGGATCTAAGTAGGCTTCTTGAGGAAAAAATTGATAACAACTATTAGTAGCTAGCACTAAACTTGCCTAGGCTCTTCAAGGAAGGTCATCAACATTGTCAATGTGCTCAAAATACATTATGTCACTATGGATTAGGTGATTAAGGATATTTTTTGTTCATTAGTGCCTCTTGTTGATTACCTTATCCATAACCACATATGAAGTGAAAGACATTGTTGAGTTTAAATAAAAACAAATTACAAAGAGATAAAAAGTTGAATGCCATAAATGACATTCCCCAACATCATTGTTAACATCAGTATCATTAACATCATCCCCAACATCGTAATGTGGATGAATATCATTGCAATAGATTATTTTTATTTAATTGATTTATCAATAATGGATAAAATTCATTCACCACTTTCCACTTTTCATCCATAACTTTCAATTAATTTGAAGTTTAGGAAGGTTTTCAAAAAGGTTATTTGAATAGTGAACATATGAGACCTTTGTGAAATTTTCCTTGAGTTAGGTCTCCAAATGATTACAAATCAAAATATGACCTTACTACTTTCAATATGTTCAATATTAATTAAAGTTTTGCTTCATGTTCATGTTTTCATATATGTTATCATAATAAAATTCCATTTGAACTTTTGTCTTTCATATCTTGGGTTCTTGTTTTTGACTTTAAAAAAAAATGTTTAGATTCATATTTAAACATATTTTTACCATAATTTGTTTTGGTTTTTTTATACATTGGAATTTTTTTTGTTTTTGTAGTTTATGCTTGTGACATTGAAAGGGGAAAAATGTAAGAGAAATTGTTCCTTTATGTTGTTGAAAAACATTTTTTTATAAGGATTACAATTTTTATTTTAAAATATTTCCAATAAGAATTGAACCAAGGAAATTATGAATCCCAAAATGACAAGACTCATAATTTGGTAATTTCAAGACTCACACTTGAAAATACAAGGACAAAGTTCTATTCCTATTTACAAGCTAGGGAACATGACACACCCCCAAGCTCCTTAATGGATTCAAATGTGAGTCCAAACTGAAAACAACGGAAGAATAAGGAATCGGGGCACACTCCCTGGCTCGAAGCATTTTGAGGGGGTAGAAGGGCATGCTGGAGCTCCGGGATGGGATTAGGAAGAGCGATAAGCATCAACTACTCACACGAACTTGCACAAGACCAACACAAGGTGGTTAGTGCATAGTTGGAGCACTTTTGGTGTTAGGACGAGCCACGGGCAATTCGAATTCATAAGACTCACCACAGCCCGGACTTGGGGGAAGCCACCACCTTCCCCTTTATAGTATACTTTGTGCCTCTCCACGAGGCCCACATCCAAATGGCTTTTTGTCACGGGACTCCCAAGTGGGAGTCTCGAAATTGCCAAAGTTGGGACTCTTGCAACTTTGGGGCCCCATAACTTTGTGTGAAGACTTTCGATTGGGATGACATTTAAAACAAAGTTGTAGCCCTCGTCAAGAGCTTTCCAACGATATGTCGCACGCCACTTGCATGCAAGGAAATCGGGGTGATTCTTAACTTTTAGTGGTTGAGAGTCAAATTGCCAATTTGACTCTCAACCCTTCTTTTGGCCATAACTTGTGTTTTAGATGTCCAAATGGGTCATGTGAGCTTATTTTAAACATCTATGTTTCAATAACTTTCCAATGGTATGAAGAATTCCTTGAACCATTGAGTTTTGACTAATAATAGTTGAACCAAGGAAGTTATGAATTTCAAAATGACAAGACTCATAACTTTGTAATTTCAAGACTCACACTTGAAAATACAAGGACAAAGTTTTATTCTTATTTACAAGCTAGGGAACATGTCAATGCATCCAAGTTCCTTAAATTTTTTTCAACCTACAAAGGATTAAGTTTCCCATATTGTGACCCAACACCCACCAACACACCATATATGATGGATGATGTGTGACAAAAAAAAACATTTTTTCATTATATCATGTTTCTATGGCTAACCATGGTGGTCACCTATGTAATAATCATCCATATACATTAACCTTCCTAGAAATCACCAAATAGTTTACATGTTAATGTAAAAATCTCCACCTAGAAAAACAATCAATGTGGATGCACACTTATTCAATGTAATGTAATGCAATGTGCATCACACATAGGTGTTTTGAAAAACGCAATGTTAAAAAAATCAAATGTTTCATTTTTCAAAATGTTCATGATACTTGTTTAAAAATAATTATGATACCCCAAACAACACATGGCCAAATATCATAATAAAAAATAAAAATGATGCATCAATTTTTGTGTCATGTAATGCTTTCAACCACCAGCATTACTTAAATCAAGCACGACTTGAGTCCACCTTGCACATGCCCTTATTCCAATAATGCCCATGGCCTTAGGTGTTGCATTACACATATCACCATAGTAACCGTTTACATATAACACTTACCCATTTATATAGATAATTAATTACGAAGGTAGGGGAACGTCTCCACTCACTCATATAGATACTTTTAATTACCAAGGTAGGGGAAGGGGGGAAGTAAGAAGGTTTTCAATGGATGATGCATTGGTGGGTGTTGGGGCACATAATTGCTTGATAGTTGCCTCCTTGTGAAAAGGCTCCCATCCCTGGGCCTCCCCCTCCTTACATGTTTTATAAATGGTGCATTCACACTTGATGTTAAATCATTATTAAATGAAAATCTAGGTGGCATCCTAGGTGTCAACCAATGTTAAATGGGTGAGAGCTTAATGCTAAGTGAATGTTAGCTTAACATAACATGATCATGGTAAGTAGGTGCAAGTCCTAAATGACTAGCATGGTGTTAGGGGATTCAACACTAGAGTCTCTAACACCAAGTGTGAATGCACCTTTAAAATGGTGCATTCACACTTGATGTTAAGTCATTGTTAAATGAAAATCTAGGTGGCATCGTAGGTGTCAGCCAATGTTAAATGGGTGAGAGCTGAATGCTAAGTGAATGTTAGCTTAACATAAAATGATAATGGTAAGTAGGTGCAAGTCCTAAATGACTAGCATGGTGTTAGGGGATTCAACACTAGAGTCCCTAACACCAGGTGTGAATGCACCTTTATTAAAGTTAGCTTGTTTTTATTAAGGAAAGGATTTTTCCAACCTATTATTTGTCGGGCGCCCAGTTATCACCTGATATGATTGGATGGTATTGAATCCGACATAGCGAATAAAAATCCATCTATCCTGATTCCAGCCCTCGATGGTCACCGTTTCCAACGGGCCAGATTTGTGTTTGGTCGCACCCTTCATCTTAGTGTGGCCAATAGGACCAAGCTCCATCACAAACTCTTTTCTTCTGTCGCCACCAGCAGCAGTGGCGGCAGATGATAGACGATGATGATCGAAGCTAGCTCTTCACACTAAAATTTCTACGCTCTCTCTCACACATAACATTCCCTGATCGATTGTTGTCGTAAATTTGCGGTGCAGACATCCCGTGTGAAGTTGGAATTTGGGATTCTAAGTCTTTGAATAAGTGTCTCTGCATCATCACCGATTCGCATTACCAGCATCACTCATGTGCGGTCGGAAATCTGAACTCTAGTATGCGTGTGATCAAAACCAAATTTTGACAAGGCGCAGCAGAGGAACGAGATCATACTGAACCCGTGAACAAGAATCCGTCAGCTGCTGCTCTACCATGCACATGCTGGTAGTTGTGTGTCTTTTTTTTTCTGGGTTTTTTCTTTCATGTGTGTCGAACAAAGATGAGTGGAGAGTGTCAGTTTCCTTTGTTCCAATGGCAGGTGATATCCTCCTAATGGAGTTGTAATGAGTGAAAGACGAAACAGGCTAGCGATCTAGAGGAAGAAAGGAATGAAAAAGTGCTATTGTGCTTAGGGTTTAGGAAGCTCATCTCAGTCTCGTGTAGGTGTACAGCTCTGCCTGGAGAAGGGAAGGAAAGGGGGGGAGAAGAGACGAGGGTAAGTGGCACTGTTGCGCCGAGTCGTCTCGTTCCGTTTTCGTCTCATTAGGTTTCTGTCTCAAGTTGTTCTTGCATCAGGCACTGGCCATTGGGAGCCTGAATACCTACCATGGTTGATGTTATTCCCAATTCTTTTCTCGTTTCTTGCTCTGGGTGACATCTTCTCGGTTGCCATTCAGAGCTCTCGCTGCTCCCTTGGTCTTCAATTTGGATGTCGAGCGCTGCCCCGATTCTCAGCATTCACCTGGACTGTAGATGGTTAGTCCTCTGAATGTCCTTCATGTGTCGTCTCCCGCTGTCCTCCTCCACCCTTGGCCGCCGCCATGGTTGCTTAGAAGAAAGCTTGCCGCCCAAGATTCGGAAGAGGCGATGGTTTCAGCTTGGTTCACCACCTCTCTTTCAAAGGTGCCTCGTTCATCATGTCCTTCTGCAAGCAGGTAAGCAATTCTTGCCTTTCCGGACACCACAATGGAACTCCTTTTTCCCTCATCTGGACTCCTAGAAGAATTGGTGGCAGACAAGAAGAATCGGTTGCAGACTGACTGGGCTTACTGTGCTTTCCTACTGCATATATTTTATTTCTTTTGTTTCTGCTTGTCTACGCATTTCATACTTTTCTGTCCTCTTTCTATTGGTCTGTCTCATCCCATCCCTGCTGAAGAACAGATCGAGGGCCTTTGTGTATCATTGTGAGTTGGTAAGTATCATGTAGGATTGTCTGTTTTCTGTTGCTTTTGCCATGGGTCCTTGCTTCTGAAATTGTGCAATTTGCATCTATATTCAGTGCTAGGGCCTTGAATCAACACCTGACATAGATCAGCATCAGAATAAACGGTGCTTTGTGGTCATGAAGGTTTTCCTGTGTTCTCTCTTTTAACGTATGTGGTTAATGTAAAGCTCAAAGCTGAAGGTGTTAAAGCAGCTTGCTTGGCCTGATGTATTCCTTCTGCACACCAGACATCTTACCTCGTGGAGAGTGATATGTGAAATATTGCAGGCCTGCAACATGCCAAGCATATTGCAATTTTTCACATGTTCATAGGCATGACACAGTGTTCTTCTTCTGGGCACTTTCTTTGCATACTCTTAGGTTTGTGAAGCCAGGAACTTGACTGTGCTTTGTTGCATTGGCCGCATCAAATTTCAAGTGTACATTCTACTGGGTGTTGCTTTTGAGAGATCATCACACTCATGCAGCATGGCCAATCTGCAAGCTATCTTGTGCCCCCTTACCAGGCATTATGCTGAGAGTTCTGGGTAGGGTGTATTTCTGCATCCACTGTGTGTTCTGGCACTGAAGAATAGACAATGGGCATTGATGAACTTGGGCAGATTCAAGTCACAGATGTCCAGTGCCTTGATGGTGGAACTTCTCACAACCAAATCACAATATTTTCCTGAGGTAATGTTTGTAGCATTTTTATGAGTATCTGTTGCTTTTTCTCCTTGGATCCCATGTAGGAAACGAGGAAACATATTTCTCTGGGTAGTTGAGCCTTGAACTCTTGAATATTGTATCTTTGGGTGAGACTGCAGTTGGTATGGATCATGCAGACAGGAAGAAGAAGATAGTTTTTTTCTGGGATGTTGACTTTGTCAATTTCTTATAACTTTTTCTCTCTCTTCTTTCCAGGGAGGGGGAATCGAGAGCAAAATAGGTCAAAAGGTTTTGAAATCAATACAACACAAGTTGCGTCACACAATGCGGAAATCAGACTCCACTGCACATTCTATGGTTGAGAGGGATTCTGTGCAACAGCCTGCTGAATCATCAAGTGATGCAAAGGAAACAGAAGTGAGTGGAGATCCAAATTCACTAGAACGGGAAGTTCAGTGCCAGGTTGAGGCAGTATCTTGGCGAGAGCGGCACATTAGTGCATCTGTACATATCGCGGCCAGTGAGGCACATGTGTGGAAGGTTCTTACAGATTATGAGCGCCTTGCAGAATTTGTGCCCAACCTCATCCGCAGGTGAGCAGTCTTCAATACATATCAACCTGTAATGCATTGTAATGCTGTTGATCTTGATTCAATATTGACATTGCTAAATGACTAGGCTAGCAAAGAACTATTATAGCATGTCATGAGGTTAGGATTCTTAAATGTTATGAAAGAACTTCAAGAGGACGGAAGCAGTCAGTTCCCCAAAGGTTCAACTGTGGAATGTCCTGAGACATTGTGGGTGTTATGTTGGAAGGGTTCAGTGAGCGAATTCCATGTCCCCATCCAGGTCGGATATGGCTGCTCCAGGTAGGCAGGCAGGCAGCCATGTACTGGCACATTGAAGCTCGTGTGGTTCTCGACCTGCTGGAGCTTCCTTATGCAGTCAGTATCCTCCACTACCAAATCTGTGAACTTTAGCAAATTGACCAGCCTATTGTGTGTTTTTGATAGCTGCAAGTACTGGACAAAAACCTGTGTTAGGTTGACATTACTGACAGTATGACTCTAACCTGGTGGTAGGTTAGGGGTTAGGATGTTTCACAATGTCACCAGTACAGAGAAAATTGTCATCACTGGGAAATTACCTGAATGTGCTTTCATGTTGTCCAGAAAGATGGGAAGGAGCTTTGCTTTTCAATGGTTGATGGTGATTTCAAGCGGTATGTCGGAAGATGGTATCTTCGTCCTGGCCCCAGGTTTGATGATTCCATAGAACCAAACTTTCTTTTTCCATGTGCTTTTAATTGTCTTTCATGCATTCTTTGCTTGCTGTCTGGATGGCTCATTCCAGTTTTGATGGCAGGCCTGGCAGTACAGTCCTGCACTATGAAGTTAATGTTGCCCCAAAGCTACTTTTCCCTGCTCCCCTTGTTGAAAGAATAATAAGGGCAGACCTTCCTGTCAATCTGCGGGCCATGGCAGAGAGAGCTGAAGCTGATTCTGCAACATTGTCCAACATCCCAACTTTTTTGGCCCCCAGCTTGAAAGGGGCATCACTCACCTTCCAAAGCTTCCTCAAGAATCTTGGAGCAGGCAAACCAACATCAAAAACATTGTCTGCCACTGCAATGGCAGGCTTTACATTGGATCCACAAAGTTTGGAAAAGGAGTTGGCAAGTTCAAGGGATGGGCTCTCTGTGCCAGTGGGGTTGAAAGAGCTGACAAGATGGGTTGACAGGGACCATCAATGGGGTGTGTTTGGAAGGGCTTGTAAAGCTGGGAGGCCATGCACTGTTGATGAAGTCCATTTGAGACGCTTTGATGATCTGCTGGTGAGTATATTTAACTAGTGTGTGTTTGGCATGTAACCAGATTGAAGAATGCCTCAGGAATTCATGGGCCTCCTTTTCTTTTTCAAATAAAACCTTGTCATAGCTAAAGGTTTTTAAATGCAGAAGAATGTCATAGGTCATGAATGCTTGTGAGTTATTAAGATACCTGCCCTCATGAATACTGAGACAAGAGCTTGAAGTAAAGATGTTGCTAGTGCATACAAATATCTATGCTTGAAAAGTGTCCTTCTGTCTTGGAAGTGTCCTGTTGCATAGTTTCCTTGTTGCAGATCAAGCCATTTTACATTGGTGGGGAGGGAGGGGAGGATAACAGAGACTATCCGTGTTATGCAGGAAAATGGTGGTGTTCATCGGCGGGTAGTGGCAGCTATCACAGTGGAGGCCCCAATTGAGAACCTTTGGTCTGTTCTTACTTCCTATAAACAATTACCTGAGTAAGTGCTTCCCCTCTCCTCCCCACCCTCCCCACCTCCCTTTAGTTTGACAATCTTGTTTGAAGCTACAATTCTTCGTCCCTTTATGCACTGTGGTTTGAGCAAAAGCTGAGGTTTAGATTCCATTGTAGTTTCATGCTGCTAAACATGTGCACTGTGTTTCTGCAAGAGGATTGTTCGTCCCCTGGTCTGTATCACTACTCTAAATAGGATTGGACTTTACCTTCTGGTAGTTGAAGTTGGATAGTACCATTGAGGTCAGTCTATTATTGGGAAATGCTGCTGGATGAACAGGATATCTCTATTCTCTTGGAATGAGATTTTTCACCCACTGGCATGTATACAGATTTATTCCCAACTTGGCCATCAGCCAAGTTTTGTCTCGAGACAAGAACAAAGTGCGCCTTCTTCAGGTATTTGTTCAAGGTTTCCTGTCTGAACCATTTAATATAGATGTTGTGTCTCTCAACAGAGGATCACATTGCTCACATGTCACATTAGGGGATGCATTTCTCTTATTTGAGATTGTAACCTGCACAGGAGGGATGCAAATGTCTACTTTACATGGTGCTGCATGCCCGAGTCATTCTTGACCTGTGGGAGAGACCTCTGTGTGAGATTGTGTTTAAGCAAGTGGAGGGTGATTTTGATCTGTTTCAAGGCAAATGGACCCTAAAGCCACTGGGGCCACAGCACACCCTTCTTAAATATGTTGTTGACACCAAAATGCGCAAAGGCTCTCTACTTGCTGAGGCTTTAGTTGAGGAGGTATGCTGGATCACAACTGCATTGGTGTTATGTCCCTTTCCTTTCCATCAGTGTGCCTGTTAATCTCAATAACTATCTTGCAATGGTTGCAAACAGGTAATATATGAAGATCTGCCTGCTAATCTTTGTGCTATCCGAGACCGGGTTGAGCTTGGTGAGCAACAATCACCACAAGACTTGGACTACTTGGCTCAACTCCAGAAAGAAATTGACATGGAAAATAGCAGCAAAGGGGATACTGTTTCACAAGGAGATCACTCAGTGACTACATCAAAGCCTGTAAAAGGTGCTTCCAGTAAAGTGAAAAGTGCACCACTTACCCAAAACCTGCGATCTCTATCTGGGGGACGAAGGAGACCTTTAGTATCAGGCCTTCAGCAAGATATTAAAGTTTTGGATAGAGAGCTCTTGAAGTTTATTTCTGAGAAGGTAGATTTTCATCACCTTGTTGCTTGCTCCTGCTGCTTGTTGTTGGGGTTATCATTTGTAGAGGCATGTGCAATGTTGTGGGTGGGACTAATGTTCTAAGACTTGCTGATCAGAGTCCTTTCTGGGGGACAGGGAAAAAAGGGTGTGATGCCAATGCGGTGTGAATTGAGGGAGAGTGGACGTGTTGACTTGGAGAAAGCCATTGCACGTATGGGTGGGTTTGGGCCCACAGCTGCTCGCCTGAATTTATGCTTGGCCTACAAGCAACGTAAGCCTCGGGGCTACTGGGATGACTTGCAAAACATCCACAAGGAGGTTTCTCCCATTGATGCCTGGTCCATTTTAAATCTTCATTGTTAGCCTGATGTCCTAATGCAGTGAGATTCAAACAATTGCATCGTTGCCTATACCAACATTCACCTGTTTAAGCATGTAAGTTGTGGCACTGGGATATCATGCAATTGCAGTCTGGCATATCCCACATTATAAATGCTGGATAGATGTCATGTGGTACTTAAATAAAAGCATTTTGGGGTGGTTTCAGATTGCTTTGTTTCAGAAAGAGCATGGGAAAGACAGTACATTCATGCCAACGAGAAAATCCTTAGAAAGGGCTGGTAAGTCTTGACATTATTAGAGCTTCCAAACTGTAGCTGTCTTTGGGTGATGGGTTCAACTTCAGAAGAACAAAATTGTCAGGAGAATCGTTTTGGTCAGATCTCATGTTGTTCTAATGCCAGGGGCATGGGTGGGTTATGGCAGGCCGATATGACCTAGCTCGCTCTTTAGAGAAATGGGGGGGGCTGCAAGAAGTTGCTCGTGTATTAGGCCTCAAAGTTAGAAAGCGACAAAAGAGTCAGTGCTCTGAAAGACAGCCTCCACAATTCCAGAAGCCCACTGTAGAGGATGAGACTAGTCTACAACTTCCACGGAAAACCTCCCTCCCCTTGAAATCCACAAAGTGGATTATGATGTGGCGGGGATCCAGATCTGAGGGGACTGATCTATAGAGAGTTGCTGCAAAGTTCACATGTAATCTTTATTTAATGATCTAGAAATTTCACTCTGCAACTGTGTGTGTCCTGTGCACATTGATGTTAAACCATGTAAGAAAATCACAGGTTCCAAAGGAAATGAGAGTAATAAGTGATAGTATATACTGAGAAAATGGGGTGGAATTGATTTACATTTAACCATATTGAAGTAACAAAGAAGGTGCATCAAATTTAGTAACAAAGACTAAACAAAGTTGATTCAATGTTTTTGAACTCTTTAAAGCAGAAAACAGTTTTAGTTTCAACATGCAAGTCAGGACTTTATATAGAGGTGGGGCTCCCACCATTCAACAATAGTTGTTACAGGGGATGGAGTCGCAGCCAAGCATCCAACCAAAAAATGCAGAAGTCTCATAAGATGGAGGTTGAAATTGGGCTGTTTGTTTGACCCTAGGCTAGTGGCCATCATAGATATTCTTTTCCATAAACTTAATTTGTCTTCAGCTATTTCAGCAACTCTTATTGGATTACATGTCATTGCCAGCTACAAATCCAAATAGAGATTCAGAGAAAACTAATAATTTTGTCAATAAAACAAATTTTACATCTGGGTCCAATGTTTCTCAGAGGTCAGAATTGTCCCTTTTAAGCTCAAGCTTCTTTGATCTCCAATCAAGCATTTGCTAAGGACCACTACTGGGTCTAAGTCTTTGTTTAAAGTTGTCATAAGTATCACACTAAGTCAAGGAATGTCTCACCTGAATACAAATTGTGTGGCATTCAAAAGAGTTCTCACATGTTGATTGTCCCTGGGAACTGGACTACAAACTACTGTCACAGCCATCATAAGCTCAGAACGTACTGAAGATGAGACAGACTCCATGCCAAGGAAAATTGAACCTCATGAGAAACAATTTATACACTCCATGCCAAAATGACTAGTGACAAACAAGGGGTTTGGCTGATATGAGAGGTGAATCAGGAAACTAAGAAACTGAAAAGAAGCCTAACAAACTGAGGTACTCAATGAAAATCCTCTTTTAAAATCATCACTTGCAGTCAAAACTTAACCAAAAATCTAAAGCTTTTACACAAGCCTTTAGATCCGAACACCCTTACCTAGTGAATTAGAGAGGACTGACCCCAAGCCTAGCAGAATTTCTATAAACTAACCCAAACTTCATTTGGCTCTAGAGATCAACACCTACACACAATATGCATATATTGAGCTGCAGACTTGAAAACCTTTTTCTAAAACTTTGCCAGTTGCCATTTTTCCTCTTGGCCTTGACATTTGTGCTTCAACCTCCAGCAGAGTAAGGCCAGAACTGGTCTTCACAGTGATAAATTGTGTATACCAGATTTCCTTGGACAAGAACAGAGGATCATTCGACCAAGGTGGGATCCCAGTGACCTCACCTACATTGCACTTCAAATCAACGAAGTGCTCTGTGGTGTAAGAAAACATCTAACAAGATATAAGGAGGAGAGGGAACCAAGGTACACAGGAGTTAAAACAGTGCTCTGCATCAAAGCCTTGATGAGAGGGGTGAAGCTGTATGGAAGTTGATAACATCAAAGAGAAGGGCTTGGGAGTGAAAACCTACCAAGAAGGGGATGCATAGACTGCTAATGAAATCTCAAAAGAGGGGCAGAGACAGGGTACAGGAAAGGCTATCCATGCCTGCTCTTGCTCCAGCTTGTGCATGTGATATGAGACCTCAGGAAGCACTGCTGTGAAAATCTTGAATGTGAGAAGTGGAAATTCTGACCGTGCAAGGGCTAGAGAAAGACTGTAGGTTTTCAGCATCTTCAACTCATTTGAGTTGTATCAAATATGGTGGAAGTACCATGGCTTTGACAATCCAAAAAGAGGCAAGGCAAATGGGGAAATCAAAGTTATTCATGATCCCTCTTCACCTTCTGCTTGATGAAAGTTCAGGATCTTGAAGCTCAGGACATGGTTTAGGTAGAACAAAGGAGGAAGAACCAGCTACTTCTGAGCAATTCCAGCAGGGTGAACCTGGAAGGACATCAAGTGCAATATTAATGAGGCAAATGTGTCGGAAAGGGGCCTCCTGTAAGCCTAAAAGCTCACCAGCCTGCACGATGTTTTCACCAACCACATTTTGTATCAATATCCTCTCCACAAGGGGATAGGCGTGGCGATCCCAGTGATCATCTGGGTGCTCTCCAGAAAACCCTGAAAAGACTATGGCCTTCTCTGTGTTGTGCATCTCAACTTCTGATATTGAAACATTTGTTATGTAGCCTCCACGACCTGCTGTTGTCTTCATCCTGATGCCTGATTTGGCATTAGATATGACCAAACCTTCTACCTGCAATCCCCCAGGAGGTTACTCCCTTCATCTTCTCAGGAACAACTACAAGCACATGAAGTAGACCTCACAACTTGTCAAAGGTGATCTCATAGCCTTGGACCTTGCATGACACTTTTCTGGCCCTGCAGGAAGCAGAATACATCCATGACATTGCAGAGAAATCTCCACATCAATGCTTTGAAGATAATATGACAATGAGTGTGGTCATAACCGTATGAGAGTCATCACAAAGTGTAAGCACTTCATGTTCATCACAAACAGCATGAAAGCAGAACATGACCAAATTGCCAAAGTCTCTTCCATAAGTGAAAATGTTCAATCTACTGGTTTGTATTGAAATGGCAGATAAAAGCTCAATCATTTAGCTTCATTACTGTAAACAAACACAAGGAGGTCGGAAGAAACTCCTCAGGGATTTCCCAAAGCCAGGCATGGTGAAAACCAACCTTGATATTTGAGACTCCATCAGACATTTCACTTCCAATGGCAAACCCAGCACCGGTTGGAGCTGATGAGACAACTCGTCGAATCCAAATGTTGGAGCTGGGTGACTTGTATGCTATTCCATACTCATCCCATCCACTTTTTATAGAGATGGCATCACCACCTGTGCTGATATTGCAGTCCTCAATACACACATTTGTGCAGGAGTCTGTCATAAGCATTCAGATGATCACAATTTGATAAGAACCTTTGTCTGCAGATACAAACAGGAGAGCATGACAGTCCTGATACTTCACACTTCTGCAAAGCAGTTAAGGTTGTTGATTGTAGTAGCCTAGAACTGAAAACAAGTCATCGCAAAGACAGCATCTAACTGTCTTAAAATTGTGCTGATGGAAAACCTATGTATCAAATTATCAAAAGCAAATCACTTGCAAGAAGCTACCAAGAGTATCTGCTACATACCAGGAACAATCCCATCTGTGTTTGGAGAGTCTCCTGGAGCCCGTATGGTCAAATTCCTAATTGTCAGATTGCTGAAAACACATCCAATGACCAAGAAGGAATATCAGGACAGGCAAGTGGTTCTGCTCATGGGGAAACTTCACACAATCGCAGGAAACTAACATATTCAAGGTTGAACAATATCAAAAAAATAACATGTCCCAGAAGGATTCTGGCCAACTCAAAAAATCTGGTAAAAACCCAAATTGTAAAAATATACTAATCCATGAATTAACACTCAACCAACAATCAGCTTATTGATACCAACAATTGCAGTCTTCATGGAGACTGAAAAAGCAATCAGAAAAGAAGGGACTGAGGCAGCTTCAAATTAATCTCAGAGAGCATGCATAGCAAAAGCCACTGCTAACACAAGTAACAACTCTTATTGGAGCCAGTAAGTAAGCCTGACAGCCTAGAGCAGCAGACAGAAAAGAAAAAGCTCTACAAAATCTGGGTAAGGGTCTATTTGTCAGACTACCTGCAATAGACAGGATGTAATGTCCAGAATGGGGAGTTCAGGAAAGTGAGGTTTGAAATAAGGATGTTTGTGGAGTTTATCAGCTCCACCAGGTGGCCACGTGTGTAGTCCAGTGTTTGATTGTGCAAGATATCCCACCAGACCCATCCCTGCCCGTCAATGGTCCCATTCTCACCTGTGAAGGCAGGGCAACAGAAGGCAAAACTGAGCCCCATCCGTACCGCAGCCCACCGCAGAATTCCAAAGTGTGTTAGTTGCAGTTATCCATGCCAGCTGGGATTTCCAAATTTGTCAGATAAGGCCTCCCCCAACCAGACGTTTCTCCTCTATCAGAATCTAAGATAACTCCATAAAAGAGTTATATCCCCCACTTGACAATTGTCATCTCTCTTAGTTGCTGACCGCAACAAGGTCTCTGACTTGATCCTTCTTGGGTATGTAATTAATGAATGATGTCAACTTCCAAGCGCCTAAACCCTTATCGAGACATCCCTTCCAAATACTCTACAATCATTCACTAGATCCAATCCCTAATTCTCCTCTGGTTTACCACAATGTTATCTTTAGATAGTGAACAAATTGCCCATGACCACCAGAGCAATAACTTCCATGTCCAATGTCAATCTCTTAAATTTGACTACACTGCATGTCTTATACACAGAACCTTTACCACCAATTAGGAACAAATGTTGTACTTCTGTTTGACAGGTAAAAGCTTGTAGACATACTTCAACAGAAATATGGGACCTCCAAGGTCTTACACAAGGTGTGGGTGACCTGGATTCAAAGTCAACTTCAAATGAGAAGACAGCAACAAACATACGAGGCATTTAAGGGCTTGATACTAGCAATTCAAGCCCCCCCTCTCTTGTGGTATGCACACATGCCAAGGGAAAATTCAGGGTTTGAGAACAAAGTTTGGAATTCCCCTGATCAGCTTGGTATAGTGTCAGTGATCAAGGGAGGGTTGCCACAACCTATCTTACAAGCAAAGAAAAGAGTACCATGTCCAATGCACCACCACTGCAAAGTCTACTTACACCCTCAAAATCTGATGGTGTAGTGTGGGAAGTAGTCAATACACCACTGGATCAGTGAGCTGAATTTTGTCACCTGTGATAACGACATCGACAAGGTTCTCTCCATGGATAACACTACTGTGTCGTCCACCTGGAAGCTCACGGCCCCGACCATATGAAGGCAAACCATCAATTACAGGGAATGTCTTTGGATCCTGACATGTGAAAGTTTTTGGACAAGAATCAGAAAACATGACACTTCCATAAAGGTCTTCACACAGACTGTAAGCAATCAATTGAAGACAAGCCCTTCTACTCAACAACACAATTTTGCAGGTGTACTAGTCCACCGTGGTGAAATATGGCGCCACAACCTCACATTACTCCTTAAGACATTCCTGAGAGTCTCATCAATCATGACATACATAGAATCTCTTTTGAGACAAATGCTACATAATCATAAAGGGTCAAAGTTTCTGATTCTTTAACAAAGTGCTTGGTGAGAAGGACAGCAACAAAATCAACAACAATCTGCTAAGAGATGTTGAAGTTACAAGTGGCAGTTACATGCAAGGAAGCATCATTGAACTGTTGTTTGCAGAGAGCATTCTTCTTTAGTTTCAGAATGAATGACTGTACTGACAGAAACCATCAGCCTGTTGATGCCAACAAGGGAAGCTCACAGGAGCAACTTAGACAGACTTCCATACTGTGGAAATCCTTACAGCTATAACAGGCATTGCTAAAAAACATGGACTGTACAATCTGATTGGCATGAATGAGATCACTGATTTTCAACAATATTACACGAACCATCAACAACTTCCTACACACCTGTGGAAAAAATCATCAGTAGGAGATGCAGCAGACATGCCTGAGATGCTAAAATTGTAGCTCCTTGGTCTAAGTACAAAGTAAGATGGCTGATTAGACTGATGCTTCCTGTAAGCCACTGCCCCGGAGGAATGTATAGCTGTGCTCCTCCTTTATCAGCAAATGTGCGCAGATAGAATATTGCATTCTCAAATGCATGAGTGTTCAGGAACTTGCCATCACCAATGGCACCAAATTCTGTGATAGAGACAGTGTGTGGCCGGGCCTCTTTGGCCCTAACACCCACCGTACAACTTTCCTACATCAACCAACATCAATGCAATTAGAGTAACAGGGGAAGGAACAGCTGGTTGGTGCATCTAGGAGTCCACAGCAATGCAAAAACCTTGATTAACTTATTGGGTTAGCACCTGCCAGATCTCTAAAACCTTTCTTCAGCGCACAAAGTATTACCAAGGAACCAGACTTCTTTCATCTAAAATTTCTGATTGGTAAACAAAAGCATTGTAGCCATGCAAAGTCATATGATTGACTAAGTCTCTCGCCAGACCTCCCCTGTCAAAAATTTCCCACTTTGCAGATGTGTTGAAAGGTGAGCAATTGGACATCTCTAAGTGTGTCAGGCAAGGGAAGACCTTTCTGCCTGGTTGCAGATGCCTCTGAAAGTCAATCACAGCACCTCTCAAGATGGGAGTGCTGCAAATGGTTTATCTCTGAGATCCTCACAACTCCATCTGCACCTTCAGATGCTTGGTTTTAATTGCGAGACATACTCCTCTTTTTTTTCCAGCATGAAGTTTTATCACTCTTGCCCTCAGATATTGATCTCGGAATGATTTCATCAAAAAGTGCTGCACTAATTGTATTGCTTTCATAGAGCCAAAACAGAGTAACAAGAATGTTTATTTTACATACTTACATTGGTGAGGGACATATCATCCTCGGAATCTGAAATCATCATCAGATCCCTTGCTGAATCCTCTGAAGCATGTCTGTACATCCATTCCTGCCTACCCATCACAGGGTTCAGGCAGCTAAGCACCAGCACCAGCACCAGAGTGAGTAAGAAAGCCTGGGGCACCTGGTTGCCCCACATCTCCAACCTGCCTCCTTGATGAAATAGCAACCTCTTCCTAACATACAGAATGCTTCTCCCTCCAGAAACCTGCCCTATCCTAACCCTGACACGAGTTCCAGTCCCCCCTTTTGCTTCTATGTTCTGTGGTTTCTGAGTGGAAGAGTCATGGAAGCTAGACTGTGTGCCTTTGGTCAGAGAGGAGCCAACACACCGAGAAAGGAGTGACAAGTGGACGTAGAGTATGAGCAACTCCACCTGCAACACAAAAAGTTGCTTCTCTCAGATACTGCTAATCCTCCCATCTTCATTCTTGCTCTGTGCGCCAATGGTCCATTGCACTAACGAGGTCATCTGTTTCCAGTAACTCTGCCAAGCAAGAACGAAGCAATGTCTTACAAGCTCAAAGCACTAAAATCGTCGCAAATCCTCAGGAAGCAAAACCTCTCGATCCTCCAAGTGACAGCGCATGCCCGCATATAAAAGCAAATCAAATTTTTAAGTGAGAAGAAGAAGAAGGCTTTTCTATTCAAGCGAAGGATCAACTCGGGACTTTCGCCGCAATCCTGGGGGGGGGGGGGGGGGAA
>Ga0116229_10000056_pt1 | contig 94720 bp, 64 predicted proteins | sample S1TSphgellanicum_3_FD_87313 | JGI IMG/M metagenome (GOLD analysis project Ga0116229, IMG submission 87313) | Host-associated microbial communities from peat moss isolated from Minnesota, USA - S1T2_Fc - Sphagnum magellanicum MG | ecosystem: Host-associated > Plants > Peat moss > Unclassified...
ATGCAAGAATATCAGGTTGTGGATGAACTGTGCGTTGACTCAGCAGTTTAATGATTTTTTATCAGCACAAGACATCCAGATTTTACTCCATTTATACTACATTCATTGAGTTCAGCATCTTTATAAGATACTCAGTGATCATATTTACTTAAACCCATTGGTCCTCTTGGATGTTTCTTAAAGTCATAACATTCTTCAACTCCTTTGTGCAGGAAGCAAGGACATTGAATTCTGATAATGTGCAGGATGCTGTCTGGCATGGGCACAGTGACTTTCATGTCATTGGCAATCAAGTGGCATTTTCCCCCATCGCTTCAGGGAAATCAAGTTCTTCAAGTTGGAAGATGCTGCCACCATGGAGGATACAATCCTCTCAGTCCAAAGAGTCAGCAGTGATCACTGTAACTTCAGATTCAGATTTAGAGGACCAGCAGATGTGGAGTCAAGAGGACTCAGACTCTGTTCCCTTGATGAAGCTTGGACCCTGATGCTCCATTTTACAGTTGCCTAGAAACACAACCTGGTGATCATGATGCAAGGAACATGGATCAAACACAAGCAGTGTTACACTGAAGCACCACCTCTAGCTTATGATGCCTCCTGCTGGACCATGTACTGTTAAGCATGCGCATCTCATGCAAGCTCCAGCTGGAAGTTTTCACAAGGCTCTGATTGTGGCATGCAAAGCACAGTTTGTTCATGGGTGAACAAGCCTCTAATGTCTGATGTTTTTGGCGGATGGAAAGTTCACATCTTGAAGAATGGCTTGAGACAGAGCAAGTGGATTGAGCTCTCCAATGTATCTAGCTGTTGGAACAGGTGACCCTTCCACTCTTTCCTTGTAGTTCATATGCAAACTTCAAAGGTGGAGTGAGAGAGTGCATGGAGAAAATGAATGTTGTATGTAAGACCAACTAAGTTTGTAATTGAACTTCTCTTCAAAATACAGAAATATCATGTCCAACTTTTGAGTATGATTTCAAGTAGTGTGAGAGCAAGACAAGAGGTAGATGGGTTCTTATGACTTTTAAACCCTCAGATGTGAACATACCATGTGTCAACAGACACAGACAGGGTCAGAGGAGTCAAGGAACCACCAACTAGTATCCAGGTTTCTCTGGGCACAAAAGATAGTCGAATTACTGCTTGGAGGGCGTGAGCTGCAACTGTTCAATGGAAAACCCATATTGAATGGAATGTTTCAGGTGATCTATTTTTCTTCGGTACTTTCTCACAGTATGATATGGATTTCTTAAGTGAGAGTACACACACATTTGTTGCAACATCGTATATGAATACTTTTAAGTGATCCAAAAAAGTGTACTGACTACTGAAATTAAAATGCCTTCCATTTGTATCTGGTATTCATAAAAGTGTAAGAAGGCAAACTCCTTCCTCATAAAGGCCATTCATTATGTTGGTAAGCATGAATTGGAAATATGAAAAATTCTTTGACAAAATTGAATGTGAGTTCATGTTGTTTTGTTTCATTTTGCATTCACACCACATTAGCCCCATGAATAGAACCATGAATGTCTTGAGTGGAAATTCCAATTGGACTTTTTTTCTGTTTGCACTCATGTAGACCCCTTTGCTATAAAACATACCTTTGCTATACCCATAACACAATGCAACCAGGAGCAACCACAGCTGACACTCCCATGTAGAGTGTAGAAATGGAAATGTACATAGAAAGGAGCTGCAGGCCCCCTCTGAAACTGACATTAACATGAACATCATGTGAGCAAATCCCACCCAACCTTCTTTGAAGAAGAGACAATCTGAAGAACACCCTGTTCAAAGTTCAGACCTAACACGTGAACAAATGCTGGTTCCTCACCATTGGGTACATACATTCCACAACAGAACAATCTTTTTGAACTAAACTCTCAAATTGAGATGAATTCTTTTTCACAATATGCCTACTTTACATCTTACTCAGTCTCCTTAAAATATTTGTCTTCTCACATTCACACCTTGAAATTCTTCCAGTATAATTCCAATCTCTCCAAGTTTTGATAGGCGATACCATACTAGGTAGTAAATGGTTGTGCATCTCTAAACTCCTGACACAAATTGCCAATGAGCTATAGAGATCTTGATAGATAGTGCACAAAGTTGAACTGATGCAAAGCAGTTTGTCACCATTGGGTAAATTTCTTCCCGACCCAACGATGGCTCCAAACACATTGCACAAGCTCAAATAGACGCATGCAGTTTCTCAGCATTGGGTAAATTTTTTCCTTAACCTGAACCCACATTCCTAACTACTAAACCCACAAACAACTACACATTTAGGGTCTTTCCCACAACAGAGGCCGGACTGGATATTGCACACACCCTCACTAAAGCATCAAGCCTTCATAACAACATGAAATTCTTCTAGAAGAATTCCAACAATCTCTCCCTTCCATCACAATACCAGTGGCCATATTATAATAGTTTGTACATTCATGACTACTCTCATAGTGCAGAATTTGCTCACATACAAGATTTGACACATGAGGATAAATGACAAGCTTCAATGCTGGCTTAGACACCTAATGCTCACTTACCATGTTCAAAGACCAACAACACAATCAGCATGAGCAAAATCAGGTACTCACTCCCACATATAGTGCAGAAACAGAAGTAAATAGGAAGGGAATATATCTAGTGTCCCACTCTCAAATTGACAGTAAGATGACCATCACATAATCAAATCCCACATAAAACGTGTCTTTAAACTTGAGCCATAATATCTTGAACGATTATATTCAAAGCTCAAACCCCAAGTTCATCCTTCAAAAGCTGCATCAATTGGGGTAGTAGACACCAACAATGTCAGCAAAACAGAAAATCGAAAAAAACTTCAGATTGAACTTTTTGCTCAAACTTTTTGCCATTTCTGTCACATGCATTGCATTGCACTTGTCACTCACATTCCCAACAACTAAACTGTATACACAAACTTCAATCATGGTCCTAAAATGTTCACTTCCCGTGTTCAGGAACCCACAACACAATGAGCACAAGTAACATTCTGCATGTAGTCTCCCACATTGACTGTCTAGCAAATGTAATTACATAGAAAGGGAACAATGTCCCACTCATGACTGACAATAACATGAGTCTAAATTCTTTATGGTAACCATAAAGCTTAAGTTCACATCTGAATATTGCTTGACATTTTATGGGGCTCGAATTGATGGTCCCAGATCAACTTGGATCTTCACCTCTGAGAATGAATGGCCCTCTTTTCTGTGCTCCTTGATGGTGCATGTCCATCAGGTAATGAAGTTGAGTTGCCATGGTCTAAATGTGGATGAACAGTCCATTTCGAAAAAACAAAGCTTGTCATTGTTTTCTTACTTTGGGTACTTGTGATAGTGTTTCCCTCTACCCAAAATATGAACTTGTTAACATTATTAGATTTTTGGGTTCTCCGTGCTTTTCATCCCTCCTCTAGCATTTTTGAACAAAATTTCCCATACCGTTTGCAAATTTTAAAAGATTTGAAAAGTATCCCCAGTATAGGGTTGGTTTTACAAGGTTTGAGTATGATTTTAATAATGAAAACACACCTCATGGACATGACAAAATACATTCAAATATTCAACTTATTAACTTTGAGGGCACCAAACAATTTTTTTTACTTGCAAAGCAATTTTAAATACTTAATGTCTACTTTTTAAAAGTTCACAAAATTCCAAGTCCCATTCATTGTGTCACAAGTACCTTGAAAAAGAATAATTATTTTAATTCAAATCTGGAAATCTCATGCCAACAATAGTTTCAAAGAAATGTACCTAAAAGAAGTTATATTATTTGCTTTAATAAAAAAATTATTTGTTTGTTTGTTTAGGAATTGAAATTTGAAAGGTATAATACACAAAATTGAAAGGACAGAGAAAGAGAAATTGTGATTGAGAAAAAAGATACGAAGATGAATTACAGACATGATACAATATAGCATTCTAAAGGGCGTATGTGAAATAAAGAAGCAAGTAAGAGGAAGATCACAAAAGATGCTCAACCCTATACCATATTAATCTACTACCATAGATTAAATATAAGTACATTAGTGTGAAGACAATGATTTCAAGGAAAAGAATTTTTTGACACCTAATCTAATAAGGTCACCAAAAATTAGACAAAACACAAAATTGCAAACTTTCATTTCTAGTCCTAATTCTTGAAATTGGAAAAAAAAAGTTCTTGTAAAAGGAAATATTGAGGATCTAAGAAAATAAAATTTTCATTCTCTTAATTCTACAATTTTACAATCCAATTGAAAATTGATGAAATTCTGCTAAACTTTATTAAGACAATGCACACAACAAAGGGGGAGAACAAGGAATAGAAGGAAAGACCCCCAATTGGGCCAAAAAACAAAAACCCTCAACCAAGTGGACAAGAAAGAGGAGTGGAAAAAATCATATACCTAACCCCCTCCCATCATAAGAAGCATCTTAGAAAAGGAGAGGGAAGTACACCATAAAGAACACCTAGCCTAGAAGAACCCTCACCAACAATAATGGCCCACCTTGAAATAGATGTAGCTTACACCTGTTGCAACATCACTAACATCTTTGCTTGTAAAACCCACACAGAACTGAAAGAGGAGGGCCTTTGGAGCTCTTTGTAGCCCATGCCATGATGTAATACAACGATGGAAAAAATTGTCAACTTGTTGATGTAGACATTTAAAAACCTCAATGGCAAGAAAAAGAAACAAGGCTACAGGGTATAGATTTCAATACTAATCCTTCCTTTGTTTAAGCCATCATTATCTCAGCCACCCCCCAAAATAATGCAACATGTGAAACTAAGTTCACTTGAATGGGGTCAACAATGATGACATCGACCAACATGCAAATGACATCAAGTAAAAGCACAATGTTGATTAGTTGATGTGAAGACTAGAAGGTAGGAGGCGAAAGAACATGGGTTTGTTCACATGCAACATGAAAACCTGCATCTCTTACAATGGATGTAAAGGTGTCTCACATAACATCATGGGATGTTGTCCTCTCCCCACCATGAGTGCAAGGAAAAAAATGAAGCTTCATGAGGTTTAAAGCTTGGCCACAAATGCAATGTGACAAGCCAAGGGCCAATGCATGGGGGAGGCCCAACTTGGTGTGCATTGCGGAGGGAAAAATGTTTGAGGCCAAATAGAAAAAAAAGGATGATTGGGTGGGTAGACAACCAAGCCTTCATTTTGAACCTTGCATAAGACCTCAAATGTGTGTAATGTGAATTTGAAAGCGAGTCAGAAAGGATGTTGGAAAAGGAACGATCATGTAATATTTTTTAAATGCTCTCCTAAAACCAATTTACACTTTTTTTTGCAAACTACTCAAAGGCGGGTACGCATGATGCTACCACCATCATAAGAAAAAAGTTTGTACACCAACTTCAAGTGGGCTTGGAATGAAGGCGAATTTGAACTATTCACCCTTATCACCTCTAATATGAATGAATGAAAGTTTACTAAGAATGTCAAAACAATGACAAGGGCAATAAAAGCCCAGCTCCCAATATATGTTGTTGGCATGATAACCTTACAATAAATGAGGCCAACCCTTCTAAAAAAAATGGGGAAAAAATCTACCAATGCATTAGGGAAACTTTGGGCCAATCTAAAGACTTAGACCTAGGAGCTTGCCAAAAACCCCCATAAGGGACGAATCAAAAGTTGCAAGTTAATGTTGAAAGCCTAAAAGAGGGGGGGCGAAAGTGCACAACAAATAAAAATGCCTTTGGGTGAAACATCGAGAAAGGATATCAAAAGTAGACTCAACATCCCCCAAAACCTTGGGAACGTTTCAACATGGTGGACATCTTCATGTAATGTGACTTACAAAAAAGAAGAGGATAAAGAAGAAAACCAAAAGGTACGCCTAAAACCCTAATGCCATTTGGAAGGCAGCAGAAACCAAAAGAAGGGGAGAATAGGAGGGAGGCTTGAAGGGGACCAAACTAAGCATGAAAGTGGGTAAGAACAAAAAAAGGTTTGACAAGCATATCACCTTGGTGCATGCCAAAAGACGAAAGGAAAATAAACAATTTTTTTAAAGGGGAGTGATGATTTTTAAAAAAAAGGACTCTAAAGCATACTTAAAAACATGAACAAAAGGGAAAAACTATGATAAATGGCCTCTTGTTACCCAAAGCTTTTAGAAAATGGTCTTATGTGAAATGGAGTTGAAAGTGTTTGCAATGTCCACTTGAAACGCCACCCAATTGGGATGGACATCCAAAGTAGCTTGGATACCATGAGCCATAGCCTCACACCCGCCTTCAATAACCACACTAAATTGATGTGATGACAAATGTGGAGAAAATGTGTCATAAAATTAAAGACACAATGCCCCCCCCCCTTCAATAGTTAGTAAAATGCTTCACCCACTATTATTGATCAAATGTTACCTAAGGGTTTAGCCAAAGCTAAAAGCCTAACAGCACCAAAAATCCAATCAATAAACCTTGGGATATGGCCTACAACCACATGGGAGCTTAATGGGTGGAGCTAGATGAAAACATTCACTAAATCCTTTAGGTCAAAGAATCATAAAGATGCTCAAAGGCCATGCCTAAGGGACCCTTTATCAATAAATGGGACAAACACATGAATGCCAACCTAAAAAAATCAAGAAAAAACTTGCGGTTTGCATTTAGCTGAAAATCCATTGATGAATTTAGGCAAAGAGAATCTAATCTTGAAAGATGCAAAGTTCACAACACATTGACAATTTCAGGAAAAAAGGTTGGGGCAATAGGGGCAAGAGCCTTGGAAGTGTGTGCAAATTCTTTTACATGCCCAAGGGCTAAACTTTCGCTTAAAAGTGAATGCGCATTAAGGTCAACCAAACATTGCACATGTGGAGTTCACAATTTTATTTTTTTAGAAATTTTAATTTGAATGTTTGGTGTTTTGGGAATGTAAAATTGTCCATTTGAAAGTTGGAGGCAAGTGGAATACCTAAACCTTAAACTTACAAGTTCTTAAATTGCAACACATGTTTCAATTTGATTAGCTAAGGGAAAAGTTAGAAACAAAAACATGGGTTTTTTCAATTTTTATAATTGATAAATGTTATGTAGAGTAATATTGTCATTTTTTATAGAAATTTTTTTAAAAAAATTTCCAATTTAAAAGATCATGGGTTTTATAGACTATCGACAATCTTACCCAAACCTGATAAATTAAAGTATTAAACTTGCTTGTAAGCCCTTATTTTAACATTATAATGGCTTCACAATCATACCCGGGGAAAAAATTCAACATTTTGACACATGTTTATTAAGTAATAATAGTCCATAAATGTTTTTATGGATTATGACAAAAGATGTTACATCACTTAAAAAGTCCACCTTGTAATGAAATGATGACATTTTATTTTGAAAATCTGAAAATTGATTCTACAAGTGTTATAGATTAGTTAGATGAATCCCTTTTATAATTTTCAATCATGTCCCAACACATATTATACTAAACTTAAAGGTACCCCCCCAAAAACTACCCTTGTGACACCAAAAAATGGATTGTGCAACTACCCTTGAGTCGACGAACAAAGGGAAGGATGGGTGTAAAATTAAAAAAAGGCATGGTCACTAAGGAGCTTGATCCACATGCAACATCGTTGCAAGTGCTTATGCTTTGAAAAGGTGTTCCACCTAAAGCTCCTCCTAATCATTTGAAATTTTTTGTTGAAAACATGTCCTAGTCTCTTTATGCCCAATTATCCACCCCTAGAAGGAAGATTGAGACACACTTGTCGATACAACAAGAATAAGTGCCAAGTGGCCATGTCAAATGAATCCTAAGCAAGGCAATCAAAGGAGAGACGAAAAGCTAGTTACATTTCTCATTAGAAAGCAAAAGAGATGCACAAGTATAAACAAATCAAGGAAGATTTAAAGGAAAGGCATTGAAGGGGTCCAAAGCCAAAACTTAGGCCCATGCATGTGGAGATGAAATCAACCTTGGAAGGGGGAAACCAAAGAGCAAGGGGCATCACTTGTTAAAAGACCATGAAATGCTTGATAATGTTTTTGATGTTGCACCATGCCATGTTGTGAAAATAATAACCCACATTTAGAACAAGGGATGTCATGTTGTGCCCCACTTTAACTTGTGAAAGATGAGGAAAACCAACTATCCAATGAGCACTAAAAACCACACCAAGATGGAAAAAGGAGAAAGCCCAAAAGTTGAAGGCAAAAATATAAAAGGAATAAGAGAAAAGAACCTAATGTAACGAAACAAAACCCCCATAGAAGAAGGAAAAATCAAAGAAGGATGGGAGAAGAAATAGATGCCATCCTTTATTTAAAAAAGAAAAAAAACAACCTGGAACAAAAGGGTAGCCTAGCCCAAAAAAAGGTAGCATGGACCAAAAGGGCAACTTGGACCTAGAAAAGGGTAGCTTGGATCAAAAGGGCAACCTAAACCCCCCCCAAGGGAAAAAAAAAACCTCAACGATTATAAGCCATGATGTTCTACCAATGCTGCCTTCACTTCCATGCTCCTCTACAAACGCACATTTCCATTGCCTTTTATAGCTCCTATCACCAATGTTGCCCTCACATCCATGCTCCTCTTTAGAACACACATCTCCTTCCTTCCTTCCTCCCTTACCTCCCCTAGCAAGCTTGAGAATTCTTCTATGTAATTATGGTGGTTTTTGTGACCATGGCAACTATTAGATTTGGTTTCCCATAAGAAGACATGTTGAAGTAAGTTTTTTTATATGGGTTTGTGACCATTGAGTTTTGTAACTTGTAAATGTGACTAATAGTGTGGAGCATTCAACAAAGGTGACCTTGTTTTCTAGTAAAAACAAAAAGCATATGTACATGAACATAATTTTTTGAGCTCAAGACTAATCAATTCTCCACATTATTGTAGATTATGGATTTTGTGTTGGGTTTTAAAATTGAAATCCAATCATAACAAACATTAGACAATTTGACTTCAATTATTATAGATCAATTGTTTATGTGAAAAACTTATCCAGATCCATGTTACTTTAGATGATCAAAGGGCTAGTTAATAACAATGTAAAACTATTTTATTTTAAAATTAATTAAACTACTATTAATATATAAATTAGAATAATTAAATTATATAAATAATTTCTTTCAAATCATAAACATGTTATCATATGGCATTGGACCCACAATTTATAACTTGCATCTTTTTTTGGATCAAGTTATGGATAGTTTGGACCTACAATTTTGTTGATGAAAAATGTTTTATTTTTAGTTGATTGTCCATAAATCTCCAAACTCCCAAAAACATCAAACCTATGATTAATGTCCATATAAATTTTTAAAAAAATTCTTGTCACATCATCATGATTGTTTTTAATCATGTAAATCATGATCATAAGATATTCAAAGTGAGAATTAAACCTTCACCTCCTTGGGCGTAATTCAAAGCCTTTACCATTTAACCACCACCTCACATGGTGACAAGTATTATAAACACAAAAATACAATTTATTTATTTTTGAATTTTACACATTGTAACCATTTTATGTAAATAAATAGGTTTCATAATAGTGGAATTAATTTACACATGCATTTTATATCATTATTTTATTTAATTCATTTTTTAGCCTCATAATTAAATTGAAATTTGTAAGTTCATTTCATTTCAAAATGTAAAAAAGTATTATGTTAGTTTTTTTAATTTAAAAATCCTAATGTAATGTTCTAAATTTGGATTTGGGTGATAAATTCAAATATAAAATTTTAGTTACATCTAATTTATTCAATTTAGGATTACAAATAAGATTTACTATCCTACCTTTGTTGTAGCCAAATCTAGGTAGATCCTCTTATGGATGGTTGTTAGTATGGCTAGACCACAAAAGTGAAAAAAAACCTTAACAAGAAACACATAATTATAAATGATTCTATGTTTTTTTCTTACATTGTAAAAATGACAGTTGTCAATGTATAAGTATTTAGGAATATGAGAACCAAATTACTATCCTTCTTTAACTAATTAGTAATTAAAAAATAATTACATGATATATTTTAAAAATTTAATATGCATAAATAGGTGTAGAGAATGTAAGATTAAGGTTATAGTTAAATTTCTATTGTTTGCAGACAAAAGTTTTGGATCATTATCCTTGAAAGATCATGACTATTTTAAAGGTTACACCTTTTTTGTGTAAAGGCTACAAACGCTTTGGAACAACAATAGTAAAATAAATTCCAAAATTTACCTTATTTTGTTTCTTTCATATCCACTCTTCACATTCCCAACAATAAAAGCATCAAAAGTAGCATTGTAGTCACAAATGACATGTGACAATCCATATCATAATTTGAATGATTTATTTTAGTCACAATATTGAAGCTTTAAAAATTGACATAGGCTACATCCATAATGTGTATAGTAATACGGTTGATTTGATTAATATATTATTTTTGTTAACCACAACACACATACTTAGTTTTCATGTTAGTGAAAATGGACATATTGGCCATTTTAAACTAGTAAGCTTGACTTTACAATTGGTTTAGTTGGGATGCTACTAGCATAGAAACTATGATTTTGTTGTATTGCCAATATGATTGTTGTTAGCCAACAAGGTTCGCTACCTAGCTATTTTCTTTCTTTTTTCAATTGTGTTCCACCAATGCTTGAGCTCAATGACATATTTCAAAATGTCTTCCAACTTTGATTGTAGGTGAATACTAAACATATACATCAATGAAACCCAAGTGGCAAGTTCAAGTTCTCATAAAAACACAAAAGGCCCTTAATTTGTCCATAGCGAGTGTATTTTGTTTAAAACTCAAATGCATGAGAAAACTACAAATGGGAAAATTAGGTACATTTTAAAATACATTCCATACATCTCTATGATTAGTGCTCCATGTGATGATAAAACCATTTCAAATATGTTTTACCCCACAATCCATCTTCCAATGTTGGGTTTTAAGGGTTGGTTTGAAAACATTATTGTACATGTATCACTTTTGACTTTTTGTGGTCAACATTTTTGGCACATGTTGGAAATAAACATATCCCATAGTTGTTAGTGTTTGCAATTGGAAGCATAGGCACAAATGTATACATTTTTTTTCTTGATGACATGATCCCTCTTTTTCAATTAAGGTTTTACCAAAATCATAGGGCAAGTTCCATTTTTTCTTGATTTCTCTTCAAAAAACTTTGTAATCCAAAGTGGTCATGATTCTAAGAATTGAAATGTTAATCTCAATTCAATGTCGAGTATCATAATTTTTATCAATTTCACCTTCTTTTTGCTTATGGACATTAAGTTTCATTGGATTGGTAGTCATAGTGTAACTCCAAAGTTTTCAATATGAAAACTATCATGACATTTACTTTGATGCTTCTATCGACACCAAATATTTTTCCAAGATTTTTTTGCACATCATGTCCACTAGTGATGCACATAAGTTGAATTTGGGCTCAACTAAATCAACTTCCTTTTCTATGATGTGCATTTTAGACCTTGGAATATGTAAGAAAAACTAACTAGATTAGTGGTTATGTCTACTGAACTCTAGAAATAGTCCAATAAATGAAAAGTAAAAAATGAACAAAAGGATAAAAAAAAAGCCACAAATGAACCTTATGGTGGGACCCTGGGGTCCCATACGGACCTTGGCCTCCCATAAATGCCATAGCGTCATCAATATTCGTTAGATTCAAAAAACGAAGGCGGCAATTGACTCTTCTCGCTGAGATCTATCTAGAACCATAAAGAGGTTTTCCAGTTGATATGGTGACCTAATGCATTGTATTGACTAGTCTGGCCTCAAGGCTGTGATGATTACTTGGAGAAGAACTACAATGTTGATTTTTGAGGCGGTCCTAATGCGATGACCACCTTCTTCATGGGGCGTCTCGGCCTTGCTTTGACCAACGCTGATGGAGCTGGTGTGTTTGGGGTTGATTCCACCATTGCATCTATTGTTGCAAGCTGTCGCTTTTTATTTTCGTGTCACTGGTGGCGCCTGCTCTTGCTTGTTGTCAATCTACGCGTAGAGAACACCAGGAATTTTAAGGTAGTACGATAGGTGTTCGAGGGGAATTGAGAAGCACTTTTTGCCCAGGGAGATCAGCTTCTTTTCAGTGAATGATAGCATGGGTGTAATCGACAAACGGATGGGTAGGAATGTTGCATGTTCGATTGTGATAGCGCTAACATTGAACAAATCTCGGATAGAAGTGATTGACAGATCAAGCTAATATTTGTGGCATTTACCAATGGTATGTTGATTGCCTCATTGTTTGGCGTTGAGCACAGGGATTGCATGCTGACATGGCCTTCACCGAACTCAAAGAAGTAGTTAAACGTATATCAAGCATGCAACGGCTTGAAGTGCTTATTGAAGATGGGGCCCCCAACCAACATAGCATAGGCATTGCACATCACGATGATCAATGAAGCTTGCATCAACCCCCTTGACCCCATTGATGGCCTCAACGATCGCCATTGGAGAGTAGAAGTTCTTGCCCTTCGTTGCATTGTGGCACCATGCGATGACCCAATCGGCGGTATTATGGGAATGTCTTGGGATTAGGTTCACCAACAGGACCTTCGAGTAGAACATGATGGGGAGTAGAGTGAAGAACTGCATGACAAGCTGCAACTTGTTCTGACCGACATAATTGTTGAGGATTACAAGTAGAGTTTTCAGCATTGCTATCTTACAGCTTAGCAGCGTCTTGAATTTCTCCAGATGGTACGTGAATCGTAAGTTGCAGAGGGCATCAACATCCTTGCCTTGAGCTCGCTCATCATAGAAGAACACATTGCTGTTGTTGCTAGTTAGGTCGGCAACCACAAAATTCAACACCATGAGGTTAGAGTTTGGCCGATGGGTGCAAATGCCCATAATGAGGCATGGCAAAACTACCATCAAAATCTTTGATTTGGATCTAAATTTGAGGCATAACAGTCGAAAAAGTCATGTTGTTGTCACCACCATCATCATCACAACACTCGTCATCATAATGATTAGGGATTATGGTAAGTGGAATAGGCTGATTGGGGGCATGATGTTTGACAAACTTTTCACAAAATTTGACACCATGCGGCGCTGACCAATGGCAGCATCCAAATGCATCTGCTTTTCCATTAGTAAGCGATTGTGTTTGTTAGCAAGAAGGTTATCGCACTTGAGCTAGATATTGATTCAAATGTAACAGTCGCATATGTCTTCGGCTAAACGAGCTAAGTGAAGGCCAGGATAGAAAAGGTGCATGTACTAAATCCATCTCAAATACGATACAACGCGAGCACCATCATTGGAGGCTTCGATCTTGGACTTGTAGCATTGGTGCAGTTTGGTGAAGGTTAGAGTTACATCAAGAAGATACTGCTTCGGGCAATGATGTGTGCAAGGGAACCCGTCCTTGACCTCCCATGTCTTGCCATCTACCTTGATTGCGTCTAGGTCGTTATCGTGGATTGCATGAATAGGAATGTGAGGGGGACAACGGGTATGTAGCATGTTGATGTTGTTCTTCAGGACATTATGCAATTGATCGATCTTAGTGCCGTTGATGAAAATGATGGCTCGAATTTCGCACTCCAAATATCCATTCTAGAGAAGATCGATTACGATGCCTTTCGACTACTACCATTCGGAACTAACCCGGTGTGTTGCCATGGAAATCCAATCGGCCTGGATCTGATCGATCGCCTCCTGACCCATCTTCGAAATGACCCATTGTAACACGTTCGCCTTGCAATTTGATGGAAGGCAACGTTGTCATTATGGCATAATCTGTTGGGAATCATCAACTCCACCTAATCGGCGTTAAACGTCATGAGCTTGCAACACTGACATTAACATAACATTGCTGCTCGATGTTGCACGGGCCAATGTCACTATGGATTTTGCTAGAGAAGGAGCAATAGCCTCCGATGCTGCTAGTGCCACGTCTATATTAGTTAGGTAGTTGATGATAGTACTCTTCCATCTTTGGGTTAAAAAGCAATTGGGGAATCTGATGAGAAACTCCTCCACCTCCCTATAGCTTGCATCATGGCGCTTAATGATTTGCTTCGTTAATCGTCATTGTTGTGATACCCAATTAAGCAATGCATGAGACCGTTCAACGCTTCATAACCCTCCTCCTCACTCATCATTGATGATTAGCTAATGCAATAGCAGAATGTGCACCAGGTAGGACCCCACACCCAAAAAAAAAATTTAATTGCCCATTCGACGATGGGTTTATTTGGGACCCTGCAGTCCTGCCATAAGGTTCAAATGTCCCATGTCCATTGTCAAAGGATTGTTGTAGCACCTTAGCTTTAAAACAAATTGTTGTTCTTACATTAAAACCCTATTTAACCTCCTTGCAACTACCTAACTTAGTAGATCAATTTGGAATTTTAATTTCATAAAATATGTGTCGAAATGATTAGAAGCAAGTGGGATTAGAGCATGGAAGGCCCACATTTTTATAACTTGGTTATATAAACAATTAATTCAAATACCTTTGTTATATCATTAGGTGTGTTTTTTCATTCTTTCAATATTGGGTTTTTTTGGGCTAAATGAAGCAATTTGAGGCGAGGGGTTTAAAATATATTTTTAAGGATTGAAATCAAGAAGTTTTACTTATATAAATGCCTTTGGCTTTTCTATTGTTTTTTTTTAAAAACCATATCTTTTTTCTTCTTTTATTGCAAATTCCTTTTCCATTTTTTTGGGAATTCATTTCCTTGATTATTTGTTGCATCATTGCTTGTAATCTATTTTAAATGTTTTTAAATTTTTAATACATGTATTGTTGTGATTGACCACTGGGTTTTTTAATTTTCAAGTTATTGACATTATAAGAAATTTTGTCTAGTTTGATTGTATGTTTTATGATTGTTGGTGTGGCTCATGTCCAAGTCAATTAATTTTATGTTTGCAATTGTTGTAGTTTTACATGTTCCCAAGTTGCAAACATTTCTTATCGCAAGTGGAATTGAATTTTGGCACAATATTAATTTGTAATTGCAAATGTAAACATTTGTGGTGATTGTTGTGCATTTTGGATGCAAAGGTGGATGAAAAGTGGGTTCATGTCAACCATAGTTGATTACATCCAATAACAAACGATAATCAAGTTATTTTTGCAATTATTATTTGTACTATTGAGCTTGTAAATGCCAATTTTTTTGTTATTGGTGCAACCATCTTCACAAATAATAAATAAATAAATAAATATAGTTACATTTTCATGAAAACACGATTAGATAGCTATTGTGACTAATTAAATTATACATTTGGATCAATAGATGGATTAAAATGTTAAAAGGGTTGGTATTAATACGTACGTAGGTTGGTAGGTTATAGGTAGGTGGATGCATTACAAGAAAATATGATTTTTTAAAAGTTCCAACTTGACTGAAATGCCCACATTGACCAAAGGGGATGGTTGTTTTGACCAAAGGCCTTGGGCATGAAAGACACGAGTTATGTTTATTGAGAAATTTGGCTAAAGTGACCTTTTTAACCATGTGACAAACCAAACATCTAGTCAAAAAGGTTAAAGGTCTATCAAGATGACTATGGTTTAATCAAATTGACCATATTTAATGGCTGTTGTGATTTACAAATAATCAAATTGGCCATTATGATTTGACACTTAGTCAAATCAACCATACTAATTTGGTTATTTAACTTATAAATTTATTTTGCATAAGGTACATACCAAACCTAAGTTCATAGCTAATAGGCCCTAGGTTAAGCATATTATAAAATTTAATAGGCTACTTACATGTTACCTTTAGGCACATGTAGGTATTTAAATTTATTACATTAATTAATTATTATTTAATAATTGATATTTAATATTCAATAATTTATGATTCATATTTATATAATTAATGAGTCACCAAATAAATGTCAATTAATAACCGATAATTAATTTATCCATCAACTTGTTAATTAATTAATTATTATTATTGAATTATCAATTTTATCTAATGTTTTAGCTAATATTTGATAGTAATTTATAGTAATTAATAATAGTCAATATATAATTGTAAATAATTATTGATATGTGATTATTTTAAACTAAATTTTTAGTTAATAATAATTTTTAATATAATTATTGATAATTATTAATTCAAAGTAAATAATCAATAGCCAGTGATTAATTTTTTAAAAAATTAAATTATTATTATTTAATGTTTAATATTTAATATTTATTAATTCCTAGGAAATAATCAATTATTATTCATTGATATTATTTATTTATCTATAATTATAGTAATTCATCAATTATTTTTAATTATTTTTATTAATTACCTATAGGTAGCCTATTTTATTAACTAGGTTAGTAGCCTAGGCGACCTAAGCCTATCTACTAGATAAGTAGTCGAATTTAAGCCACCTAGGCTTACAAGGTAGGTAGCTTAACTTAGACCACCTAGGCTTCCTAGGTAGGTATGTAGTTTAACCTAATTTATTTAGGCCTACTAGGTTTGTAGTTAATTTAGGCTACATAGGTTTATTAGGTATGTAGTTAACCTAGGCTACAATATGAGAAAATTATGTTCGTTGCAACTTGTTCAATACAATTAAAAAATTTCTGATGCAATGGCTTGAGTGACCCAACACCCACCAGTGCACCATTTAAAAAATCCCATTTTGAATTTTTTTGGATGGGATGAAATCCAACCCAACCCTAGGATAGGGTTTTAGCTTCATAGTTTTTTTTTCCTCACACCCTAACCTTTAATTGTCAATTTTTTTTCTTTTTTCCCACCCCCTCCCCACCTACCCCTTACCTCCTGCTCTTCCCTTTTCTTCCTTTTTCCCCTCCCTTTTCTTGTTCATAATTTTTTCTTTTTTCTTTGGGATCATTTCATTTTTTTGCTTTGGTTTTACTTCTTATTTATTTATTTATTTGAGGCCTTTGTGACCTCTTTGTTTTTTTTTCTCTTTTTTTCTTTTTATTTTGCATTTTTATTTGTAGTTTTTGTGGTCTCTTTGCTCTTTTGATTCTGTGTTTTTTTTTGTCTATACATGTATGTTTTGAATTGTGTGTGTGTGTGGAGCTGTGGAAGAGGAGGACAAGAGCAACAAAAAAGCAAAAAGCAAGAGCAACAAAGAAACAAAAAGCAAGAGCAACATGAAGAGTAACTAGGAAAAAAGAAAGATGAAGAGGAAGAGCAATTAAAAGAAGTGAGTCCCATACGATCCAACCTTTGTAAACCAACAATGGTAGTAGAGGTTTGTTGCCATCACCATGAGCTCTTAATTGTAGTAAAGGTTTGCTGCCTCCACCAAGATGTTTTTTTCTTTTTAAGAAAACATATATATATATGTATAATTTTTTGCTTTTATTTTTTTTCTGGTCTTTTTAAAATAAAATTATTTAATTTATTATTATTATTATTATTATTATTTTCTCTTGTCTTTTTTTTTGCTGGTTTTTTTAATACCAATTTTTTGGCATTTCAAAATTTTCTGATTTTTTCCCCTTTTTTGGTAAGTTTTTCAGTAATTTTTAAATTCTGGTTTTATATTTCTTTTTTAAAAATTTTGATAGCTTATTTAAAATTTTATTTCTATCTCGTTCGTTTTTTATTTATTTATTTTTTTTGGGGTGTTTTTGGGTGTTTTAAAGTTTCTGTATTCTTAGTTTTTTCTTGGATTCCCCCGCCTCCCCCTTTTTTTTCTTTTTCTCTTATTTTTTATTTTTTTCTTTATGTACTTTTAAAAAATTCTGGTTCTATATTTCTCATTTTCATTTTCTTCAATTTAAAAAAAAATGCTATCTTGTTTTTTTTCTTTTTGGTTGTTGGTTTTCTTAATATTGTTTTTTTGTAGTTTTAAAATTTCTGTTTTCTTGGGTTTTTTCTAGAGTTTTTCCCATTGTTTTTCTTGTTTCCCCCGTTTTTTTTGGACTTTTTGAACATTTTGGTTTTATATTTCTAGTTTTCATTATCTACAATGTTTTTGAAAAATATTTCTCTCTTGTTTATTTTTTCTTGTTATTTTAAATGGTTTTTAATAAATTTTTGGGGTTTAAATTTTTTTGTTAATCTAGTTTCTTTTCCTTCCTTTTTTTTTTCAATTTTTGTTGTTTCTCTTGTTTTTGGTGTTTTTAAAATTTTTATTTTCTGTTTTTTTTTGGTAATTTTTGAAAATCTTATTTATCTTTTTTTATTGTTGGTTTTTTTATTGTTTTATTGTTTTTGGTTTGTTCAATATTGTTTTTGGGTTTGTAATTTTAATTATTCTTTTTGTTTCCATTTTCCGTGTGTGTGGGAAAAGGTAAACCCATCCTTTGTGTGTTGGGCAGTTGTTTGAACAAAGACCCATGCCAAATGTGAGTGAGATCACTTGTGAAATGAAAGATTACAAATAAAACCAACACTAATGCCCACATTGGTAAGAATCGTTTCTTCCAAGTTGTTCATTTTATTAAACATTCCAACATAGGGTGTGGGGTCTATCCTCCCCATGTAATGACCAAATTAAAGAAGAATGAGAATCTTGTTGGTTTAATTTGAGCTAGCAAGGTCTCTTATGCAATGGGCCTTAAAGATGTTTGGGATAACCAAAATTGGACAAGATCTTCATTTATAAAGGAGTGTGAAAAAAGAGGTCATTTGACTTGTGAATTATCGTGAATTAGAAATGATTCATGACCGATAAGTTCCATCACATTCAATTTTCACTTCAAATTTGCATTGTGTTTCAAACATGTGTTTTCCAAATTATACTCATTTGTTTGTGTGTATGTCCATTTTAGGATTTGACGTACCACCAAAGAGGCCTTGATAGTTGATTCAATGAAAATAATTTTGGCAAACTAGCAATTATACACTTGACAAAATGTTCAATTTGCACAAAATGTAATGGCACACTATAAGAATGCAAATGGATTATCATTGAAATCTATTAATGAGAGTTTTAGTGAGAGTGACGGTGAGAGCAATTAGCTTGACATTCCATTTTTGGACTACTACACATTTTGTACCACACGTATGGCATCCATGAATTTTCTATGCCACATTTTTGTAGACTAATTTAACCTCCATGGATATAGCCCATTGGCATTGGAAATGAATGTATGTAAACATATTTAGTTGTAAAAAGTTTGAACTTTATTTGTACATAAACAATGTTACTAAAATTCATATATAAGTATGTGCATCTTGCATTGAACAAAAAATTGATTAGATGTATTGCTAGTACATGAAGTTTTGCAATTATAGCCCAAAATATTTGTGGAAGTTCCATTAAAGCCTAAAGGCATGATTTTTTTGCAATACCCTCATTGTAAAAACAATTTCCTATTTCATAGTTAGAACTTTGAGATAGTTTATATATGCATGATGAGGGTATTGCATTTACACTTTTTCTATGCAATACCTTTGGGATAGGACAAAACATATTTTTTATCAACCCTATCTTTAAACATAATACAACCATAATGATATTGCATAAACTTTGATTGTTTTTTGGTCCATGTAATACCCTAACCTTTAAACTTAACCTTAGTACACCCATGACGGTATTGCCCAATAGGAATAGGGTAAATCAAATAAGGGTATTACAATTGAACTAAATTTGTTTACTTTAGTATTATGTGAGGCCATGGGAAATATTGGTTAACACCCATATCAAGGTATTGCATATAGAATCAACATAAGTTATTTCCAATATGTTTTTAAGGTATTGCATTGTTGAAATAGATAAAATGACATAATTTTAATTAGCCTAAGGGTATTGCAAAACACGAAAATGATTTAGAGAATAGGCATTACCCTAATAAGGGTAATGTAGATGTGAATATGGTTGGATATGATATTTGTATTTTGTCTTTGGGGTATTGCATCACTTTGATGAAGGTAATGCATGTGTGAACTAAGTTGGATATGATATGGTCAATGTGTCCACATGGTATTGCATCGTTCACTTAGATGATATGAAATATAACCTAAGCATGAGGGTATTGCATAAGACCAAAATAATTTAGTAATTGCATTTTTGAATCAAATGTGGTGAAATATATTATCTTGGGCATGAGTATTGCATTTCAATAAAATCATCCAATGGGTCTGCATTACCCATATGAAGGCAATGTGATGATTAATTAATTTATATATGTTTTTTGCAAGTTGTGCTAAGGGTATGGGAAAAATTTGAAATCTAATAATTGTGAAGAAGTTCAATGAGGGTATTGCAAGAACGGTTACATTAGTGGATTGATATAGCTTGAATAAAGATATCAAGTTCATTTGCAATACCTTCATATGGGATTTAATTGTTGAGTTTTATAAGGCTACAAAAAATAAATCTAGTTTAGTTGCAATATTTTCAGTTGGGTCACTATAACATTATTCTCGACAATCATAAAGCTACAAGGTTTAGTAGGGTGGTAGGAGGAAGGAGAACAAAACAACCTACCTAGTATATTGCAATACCTTCATCGACCTACATCGTCATTGCCTTGGTGGAGATTTAGTGCGTAAGTACATAGGTAGGTTATTGGGAAAGTAGGCAAATGGATGGGTAAGTAAATATATGGGTGGGTAAGTGGGCAAGTAGGTGGGGGAGGGAGGAAGACATGATGTGTAGGCAAGTAGTTTTAATCTAGGTAGGTAGGTGAGACTTGGGCAAGTGTGGGGGGTGAGGAAAAGAAAGTTCCAAAAAAAACACCAACTTGGGTTGAGGTAAGGAAAAAAAAGGTCAATTTGAGTTCACCACCTTGGTTAGCCCAAGGAGAAGGAGGGACAAAAAAGGTGCACCCATCAATGCACCATCCATGTCCACATTGGTGCAATGCTGGGTGTTAGTTCATTTTTGCCTGATGTAATTAAATTACAAATAAAAAATGTCTAATGCAACTAGATTACAACTAGGTAGATAAGTTACAACGGACATGATTTTCTCATAGTGTTACACCAACTAGGCCTATTAGGTAAGTAGCCTCACCTATTAGGTAGGCAATTTAAGTTTAGACCTACATAATAGGTTAGGCTACCTACCTAATATGCCTAGGTTAAGTTTATTAATAGCTTGGTAGGTACCTACATAGCATAGTAAATAACATAGGCATAAATAACTTACTAGGTAGGTGTAAACATAGACCTAGTAGGCATTTATAAGACCTAGTAGACTATAACCTACATGTTATTTAGGTACATTTATTTATTAATAAGTACCTCCTACCTACTTATGCTACTTATAACCTACCTATTTATGTAAGTAGTGTAAAAAAATTCAAATTCATTTAGTATAACATGTATGTTGAAAAAATTATTATGTTGGTCGAAAAACATGTTCATTACAAATATGTTGTCCAAGAAAATCACCTTTTGGGGTGGTGCTACAATGTTTAATGATTTGACTCTTCAATGTGGAGGTGAGGAATTCAAGTCCCCACACTTGCAACCTAGGCTACCTTGGTTACTTAGGTGACCTAATTAGGTAGCCTAGGTTGCAAAAGCTACTAGACCACCTAGCCTAATGCCTAACCTAGGGGGCTTCACATAACCTAGAGGGCTTGGCCTAGCCTAAGTGGCATTGTCTAGCCTAGGTGGCTAAGTTAGGTGGCCTAGCTTAGGCCTAAGACATAAGGTTGGTAGCTAAAAAAATATATATATATTTTTTCCATTAATTATTAGGTTTATTAATTAGGTAAGTAGGTATTAGGTAAGTAGGTAGGGTAATTAATTAATTAATATTTTCATATTAATTTTAAATAATATATGTTTTTGGTTGTTGTCAAAATTATATTATTGTCATGGTGGTTTAGTAAAAAAAATCCAATCAATAAAACCAACCAAAAGACCTAATCAAAATGGTTGGGTCCAAATCAATTTGTCCAAAATGACACTTTGGTCAAATTAAACATGTGGGCAAAAAAACCATATGGGGGTTTTTTTGGACCAAAATTCTCAATAAAAAAAACTATGATTTTTTGTAGTGATCATAGGTAGATTTGGGTTCAATAAAATAGGTTTAATTGGTACTTAATTTAATTAGATAATTAGGTTAGGTAGGTAATTAACCTAGTAGATTAGGCTATGAAAGTAACTATATGAAATATTAAGTGTTAAATAAATATTTTATGTAGGCTAGGTAGTAGGTGAGTGTATTCACATTAATGGAAGTCAAAATACGTGTAACCAATGTTTAATTTTTCATGTTTTAATATCAGAAAAATATTAATGTTGCAATTTATTCAAAAAAAATCACGAAAATATTTTAAGTATGTTATGGAAACATTGGTATGATTTGGAATAAATTTAATGAGGATAACATATTCAAAATCACACATCAATCCCTATAAGTAGTGCATTTAAACATTATTGTAAGGAATTTTTTTTTTAAGAGAATTTTTTTAAATATGACATATTTTGGGGGAGGTTATTTAAAAATATATTTATGTAATAATACATAGAAACAAACTTTTGGGTTTCATTGAACTTTTTTCAACTTTCACATGAAATATTTTTAAATATTTCAAGAATATTTGAAAATTATTAGTCACCCAGGGAGGTGACCTAAGTTCTTATTAACATGTTTAGACCTAGGTAGAGAAAATTATGTAGCTATAGGTGTAGGTAGAAAAGTTATTTAATAGGTAAGTACTTAGGTTAGGTGAGTAGATAGGTTATGTAACCTAGGTAGGTAATTGAAGTTTAAGTAAAGGTCTAATGACCACATCTCTTGATGAGGACTTAATTGCAAAGATATTTTCTTTTTGACTTGATTTATAATGAGGCCATTCTAATCATCTTTCTATTTAGAAAGGCACAACAAGAGAAAGAGTTAATAATATGATCATTCAACCATGATGGACCTCCAAGTTGGCAATTACATAAACAAAGGTACAAGGTTTGTGGAAAGAATTTTAATGATATTGAGTTCTTCCAATTTTATTAAACTTTTACAATTGGGAGTGGATGACAAGTACATTTAAAGAGAAATAGCCCAACAACTGGGGCTTTTTAAAGGTATTAATTATTTTTATCCAAAAGAACACTCATAAAGGATAGTTAGAGCTTTGGAAAAAAAGTTGTAAAACTTGCCATTAATGCAATTGTGACACAATGTTTGTTGATCAGTGTTGGAATCACCATCCTTGTAGTTGGCCTTACATTTTAAAGCAAATTCCATTTGTGTTTTGTAATTCAATTTTGACAAACGATAATATCAAATGCATGTCAGTGGTTGCTTTCATATTGGGGTTGCTAATTATATATTAAAATACCAAATTGGTTAGTATTTTAATGCACATCTAATAATTTTTTTCATGATGGGTTCAATATACAACCAAAAATTCCAACAAGCATGCCTTCAAAACCTTTCTTTTTGTAATTGGTGTTTATTTTTCAACTCCAATTACAACAATTTCAAATCCTTAAAAGCTTCCCCATCCAATGTGATTGAACTCACTAATTACTCGTACAGTGTTATTAATGAGGTTATTTTTTTAAATTATTAAAAAAAATTCTTACTACCTTTCAAATGACACTTGTATTTCAAGAATCTTTTCAATTTTCTAGCATTTACAATTATTTTAATAAAAAGCTCATTTAGTGGATTTTTGTGAAATCATATGATTGGCACTTGTCATATGGGATTGAAATAGTATAATTATGTCACATTCAATATGTATAATGCCAAAAATTGTGAAGTTTGACAATCATTTAATTAGTTTTTGGAGCACATTTTCACTTTTTATTATATTGATATGAATAACTTTTTTTCACCAATAGACTTCTTAACATTAATTTAATATTAATTCCAAAATGTGATTTTTTTTCATAATCTTATTCTTTGAGTTTTGAACTACCTTATTCTAAGTACAATTTATAAAAAATTGTTTCCGTGTTGGTTTGGTGGAAGTTTAAAAGCATGCAATTGCTTGTTGGAAACACTAATGGATTTTCATGGCGATTCAACGTCTTGTATAACACTACAATTGTTGTTAACACACCATCATTTGATCATCAATTGATTTGTGGATAACATGTATTATGTTGTGTTTTTGTATTGCATTTCGTTCACACATTCTATTTTTGTTTTAGTTCAAAGGCACTTCAATGTGTTCATGTTTACATTCATGGGTTGTGTTACTTTAAAAAAATTATATTTCAATTTCAATGGCATGTTGTGTTATTTCCCACGTTGTGTTGTTTTATAAGGGTATGTTCAAATGTTTGAAAGAAATATTGAAAAGAGAAAAGATGAAGTTAGAATTGGAATGTAAAATTTTCTTGTTACAACATTCAAAAAGTTTTATGTTGTAATTTGGTTTTAGATATGAAGCTTGAAGATGTGTTGGAAGTTCTTCCAATGTTGATGCCATAAAAGGGAAAAAACAATGTTGGCCACTTAGTGTTGAAAAGTGTAATCACACTTACACAAGCCACAACAAATGTAACACATGTTTAGTTTTTCACATTTAGAAGTGGTAATTTAATTTGGTGTTGAAAGTATAAGATTTTTTTATATAATAAATTTCATAATATATCATTGGATCATTAATGTAAAAAATATTCGATGAATAAAAATTTCTCAAAAACACTCATTAAACATTATAATGCATGTTTTTAAGCATTAAAAGAATTTATAAATAGATTTCCAAACTTTTGAAAATTACATGTAACTTGAAATCTTTTACATAAATCTTCACAAAATAGCATAAATTTTTTAAAAAATATTTTTGAAATTTGAAATTTGAAAATATATATATTGTAAAGAATATTCCCCCAAAAATAATTCATTGAATAGATGAGTGTGGCTCATGTTATCCCATTTGCATTCAAAATTATTTTTGGTTTTTGTGATATATGAACAATGAGAATGGTGATGTTTGCAATAACCCGCCCTCTTTAAACATTATGTGTGCATTCTAATCATTTCATTTGTTTCCATTTTTTCATTTTTCAAATCATTTTTAATGTTATGACTCCAATACATTGTTTTATGTTTTCATATGCCTTCGTTTTTTAGTATTGACCTTTGTTTGCAATTGGTTTGGATTGTTGTTCATAGATTATGTGACGCTGTTTACATAACTCTCTAAGAAGGAGAACATGATGTTGGCCACTCATTTTCTTATTTTGAAATGGTGTTGATGTAGTTGCATATTTGACCATAGATAAAGTTCACAAAGCTTCTAATATTAGCATGAATTGTCCTTAAAGTTTATATTATTCTTTAGGTGTTTAAAAAAAATTCTTTTAAATAGTGGATTATTTATTTATATAGGTTTATTGATTTTGAATTTTGCATGGAAACTCTTGTCAAAATCTTTATTGGTGTTTTAATAACTTGGTAGGTACCATGCCTCAAGGTTCAATTTGTATTTGAAATATTCAATAAATTTTGAGTCTTCAAGATACTTTTGTTGTGGTTAACAATTTGGTGGCCACTAGGTTGTATTTATAATTGAACATTCACTATTGAACAATGTAAATTTCGTGTTCATATTTATGGACTTTTGTAAAATCAATATTAATTAAATATGTGTTTAGTAATGTTACGCTAGATAGATCTAGGCTAATTATGTACATAGATAATTAGTTTAGGTAGGTTAGGCTAAGAAAGCTGTTGGGTAGGTTGCTAGGCTAGGTAAGGTAAATAAGCTAGGCTACTTATGTAAGTTAGAAAAAGAATGATCATAATTAGGAGAGACACAAAATATTGTTTTTTGAAAATGTGTTACAATGTTAAAATGCTTGATCCCCTAACATGGATGTGAGGGGTTCAAATCTTTGACTTTGCAACCTATTTATGTGCTTAGGTTAGGCCTAACTAGGTAGGCGTACATAACACTACTATAAAAACATGTTATTTTGACTAGATTTTTTAGAAAAAAATACTCAAAAAATAGGTGTTAAAAAGACTATCCTATATGGACAAATCAATTTGGACCTATTCTTGTGATTAGGGTGGTTTTTTTTTTGACAAAGTAGGAGACTATTTGAATAATCAATTTGACTAGCAGATAATAGACCGTTTCATTGGTTTCATTTCTATTTAAATATAAATCATTAAAAAATATTATTAAAAATAGTAGTAGATAGTAAATAAAATTAGGTAAGTCATAGAAAAGCAAGTACATAAGTAGCTTAATTTAGTTTAACCTATCACAATATGAAAAATTGAACCTTTCACCTTCATGTAATGATAAATCAAGTCCTTACCAATGGATTACGCCTTTAAAAGGTGATAATTTTTGTCAAGTTTTTTTTATTTCACATGTTTATATCATTATTTATGTAGGTGAGTGAGAAGGTTAGGTAATTAATAAATAGGTTGAAGGTAGGTAGAGGAAGTAAGAGATAAATAAGTAGATAGGTAGATCAAGGTAAGTATATAGGCTTAGGTTACTTACCCATTTAGGTTTACCTATTTAACCTAAGTAGCAACTAAATAAGTAAGTAGTTAGGTAGGTAAAGCTTAGCTAGTTAATTCAAATTGATTAAACATCATAGCAGTCACTTGTTGTATTTATGATTTAAAACTAATCATAAATTTAATCATTTAAATATGGATTATTCCTTATAATGTGAGATCATGGACATTTAAATTTTCTTCTTTCAAGGTTTTACAACCCTTTTGACACCTTTAATCATTTTATTTCTTTTGTAACAAACTTGTCAAGGATAATTTCATCTTGGAAGTTCAATTCATTACATAATGCTTCACAATAAACACATTTATGTTTTATTGAGATTGGCACATTGGTGGTTGCATATTCATTTCTCAAAACCTTTTTCATGTGTGTTTTGAACTTTAGCAAGATGTTTTTTTATCACATTTGGGAAAACATTGTACATTATAATGAAATGGTTAATATATATGTCTACCAATATTGTGTAAAGAACTCCAAATCTACATCAAGAAGGTTAGTCATACAAGCATTGAAAACATGTTGAGCCTATTCTTTCATAATTATGAATTTTAGCAACAAAAAATAAGGTAAAACACATCAAAATACATTGCAATAAAATGTTATTATTTTATTGTCACATATTTCCTACAAAGTTAATATGCATTATGATTCACATGATGTAATTCAAACATACACAAAAAGAACAAATTTGACAAGTTCAAATTTTACAAAAAATGATACAAGGGACATGAGACCTTCACAATGAAAAAACAATGGATGTTAAAGTAGAACTAAAGTAGAGAAAGATAGAAAGGAATTAGGAATGATATGGAAATTGTGTTGATGGATAAAGAAGAAGGGTTTGATAAAAAGCAAAAGTCGAAAGGGAAACAAAAGTTGTTCAATTTGCATAAGTGATTAATGCACTTTCAAGTGACTTTACATGAGACAATGGAAATTCCTTCTCCCTTTTTGTGTTTTTTTTGGGAAGCTTGGAAACAAGGGTTTTGATTGGATGTTCCGAAAAATATTTCCAACTTAAATCCAATTTCAAATGTGAAAATGCCATTTGATTTTTTCACTCTAAAAGTTAAGGGGTTGTTCTTTGCTAGTTGAAATGAAAACAAAAGTACTTAAAAAAAAAATCCTAGCAAACCTACAAGTGAATTATCTAATTAAGAGATGGTTGGACCATGTTTTGCAAGAATTATGATTATTGTTGTTTGGTTCTTAGGTTTTTGAAAAAACTATTGGTTTTGATTCTTAAATTTTTTATATAAACAAAAAAGTGTTGGTTTTAGTTCTTTTAATATTTTTAGAAAATCAAAACTCATTAGTTCCAAGTTTGTGCCAATTTGCTTTTACTATCCATTCTTTATTCTAATGGTTCTTATTTCGATAAGACCCATTCATTCAAGATTTAATTTAGTTCCAAATTTTAGGATGTAAGGATGGTTGGTCAATGAGGTTTATGGATTTGAGATTACAATATATAACATTTAAAGATTGTCAAAATGCATAATAATTTTTTGAGGGTGTAAATTGTTTGTTATTGAACGTTGCTTCTCTTGCATTGCAATAAAAAGGAAAACAAACAAAGTTGTTGCTTTTTCTCATTACTTATAGTGTCTCCTTAAGATTCATATTGGGTTTTATCTATTCTCTTCAAAAAAGAAAAAAACCAATGGAAAGAACGGATGATGAATGAAACTTGCTTGTGCATTAAAAAAAAGTTTAATTGTGCGCATTATCCTCCCATTGGATACCATCATTTCCCATTGTTTTCTCCCAAGATTCACCAAGCAAGCAACTAGGCAATTGGGTTTTTAAAAAATAATTAGGAGGGTGTGGTTCTTCCGTTTTGTCTCCTTGACTTTTTCTCTTCTATTTCTTCATTTGCTTCCTTTTTCCTTCTAGTTTTATCTCAATCAAACAATAAAAACTAGTGTGATAAACCCTTGCCATCACTTGAACATTTATCATTCCTACCTTTGAGTGCTATCACCATTTCTTGGGTGGGCACTTTGATTCCTACATTGACCTAAAGCCATGAAGGATTGAAAGTTGTTGTGGAGATGGTTGTCTAATGTCCTACCACGAAAGGGACTAGCTCTCTCCCTTCATTGTTTCATGTGGGTTGCATGTCTTTTGGCCTTTCTTTGGCTTTCCTTTTTGTCTTCTGTGTGATGGTTCTGGCCATCAATTTTTATTGGATTTTTTGTCTCATCTTAGATGAAATGGCTCAAAGCCCTACTAACTTAGAATCTTAGAGTAGCCTATTTACTATTTACATCAAAAAATTGGAATTGACCAAGTGGACCATAAAAATTATGGAATTGGTTCTTGTGACAGTACTTCACACCTTCAAGAATTGTTGAACCAATTCTTGAGATAATTCTTGAACTCCCAAGAATAGTCAGTTTGAGTTTTAAGAATTCAAACTAAAACCAAAATTGATCATGGAACCATAATTGGGCAATGCTAGTTATGACTTGTGTTGCGCAGTTTTTTGATTTTGTCATTACCTCTGGTTTTGTTTGAGAATTTTCAAAATCAAAGAATCCCAATTCCAGGTTTCAATAAATTTTTAATGAATAAAACAATATCCACTGTAAGGTTTCCCAAAGAATCCAAAGCTCCAACTGGTTTTCTAAAAACACTGGCAAAAAATAGCCACAGTGAACTAGCACCCACCAGCGCACCATCCATTGGATGTTTGTTATTACTCAGTTGTGGATGAACCTCAATTGAGTTAGTATATGGTTTCACCTTGGGAACCAATTTTGTAAGAAATAGGTCTCATATATAGGTACATAGGTAGAAAAATAGATAACTACTAGGTAAGTCATGGTTTAAACATAAGTGAGGGCTGTTTTTACTATCTACCTACTAACAACCTGCTTGTGAGTTGTTAGTAGGTGGGTAGTAAAAAAAAGCAACTGGAACCCAATATAAAACTATTTCCTGATTGATTACCATCCATCCTTTGTGATGCACTGGTTCACTGTGGCTGCAAAAAAACCTATGCTCCATGGAAGGTTCTCTGATTTTTTTGCAAACCACCCTCAAAATGAGTTGTTTGATTTTTGAGAAACACTAGGCAAGGTCCATATAGGGGACCCTTACCAATGGGTACTTTTCTTTGAGAAAGAGAGAACCACACCACATTCATTATGACCACAGGAACTGTCTAATAACGATGGATCAAGTTCACTTATTTATTCCATCCTGTGGTTTACATGCCAAAAGCATGATCATACAAATAAAGAGTTAGTGGAAGGCATCCCTTGCATATATGACGGGCGTCCAAGTGTCAAACCTTGTTGGTTTCAACTCAGCACATGAGTATATCACCCTCGTGAAGTTTACTGCTGGTGCATGTTGGAAGTTTGTAACGTGCATCCAGGCCATGAGCATTCCAGGATGTAAAGTCCGCTTCATATGCCAAGGAACTTTCCTTAAAATTCTTCACAAACCAACCAATACATAGCATCCAACGTGAAAATGACTTGGCATATAAGAGCCTAATGATGCAACCCTTTAGTAGGGGAGGTTTGCGTAGAAGTGGGTTCTCCTGAGGGAGGCTATGGAATACCAAAAATGGCATTTGTCGTCCGTATCCCTTGCCGCTGGAAAGATTTCACTACTGTGGGAAAGATGCCTTTTCTTGTGTGCGGTCCAAGGTCGATCACAGGGTGCTCGATGGAGAGTGATGGAGAGTGCAGGGTTTCGAACCCCGTGCATCTTGAAGCATCCGGTTGATGAGCGTGGGCTCAAAGCACCCATGCACGATGTGACGTCATACATACAATTTTTAATATGTATATGTAATGAATTATACTTTCACGGTTTGTCCGGTTGTTGTTTTTTTTTCCTCACAGGTGAACGGAGGGGAATTTCGGTGGAGACTGGGCAGCAAAGCTTTGCTCCTCGCACTTCGCCGCAGAACCCGAAGATCAAAGTACAAGTAGTCATCAAACAGTGTTCCCAGCACTGTTCTGACTTCTGAGCCTCTTTTGAGGGAAAGATTTGATTGAAATTAGTTCACTTTTGACAATGAGACATGGGGACGTATAGACAAGGGCACAGCAAGAGTTAACCACTGGGTTTGAATTAGAGGACATCTTAGTATACTACAGATTATAACTGTGTCATTCTTGTTTTCTTGGTTCTGCCCTTTGGGGTAGAGACATTGTAATGCATCCAGAAACGGGCCAAAAGTTTGGTATTCCTCCCTACACTCTAGGGTCATATGGATCCACTACAGAAACATTCTAGGCATCACTGATTGATCTCTTGGGCTTCACCATGCTAACTAACATTAATTCCAATTTAGTATGTTGAATATTTATCATGGTTATGGGTGTTAGTTTAAGGGCAGAGACCTTACACGAAGAGCCTCTTGTTTTCATAGTTGCCAAAACTAGCCCAAGTACAATTTTTCTTTTCTTTTCCAAATGTAATGACGTGTTAGCAGTCTTCATCAGATGCAAAGTTGGGAATCTGCAATTATATTGTTGACAAGGGTTTGCTGTACATATAAAATTGACCAGCTTAGTCATCTGGATTGAATATTATAGGAAGCTGTTGACCAGGACAACAGCTTGAACAATGACTAGAAGCAGCAGAAGAAACACAAAATTGAGAAAGACATTGCTGTCGGAGTGATCACCACGGGACTAGGCTATACGGCCCCCAAATAAACTAGTTTTGTATATTTATGCTTGAGACTGACAAAAATTCACAACTTTTTTATTTTTTCCTTGAGTTTATATGTATATGAATGAATTTAGAGATCGTAGGTAATGACAAGAGCAAGCCTTCTGGGAATTGATCAAATAGCAAAAATAATTCAGGACTTTCTGCAATATTCAAAAGACGGAGACTAGAAGGATAGTCTCATATTACATATAAATTTGTGAGGAATTTGTCTGTTGCCTTTTGTATGAATATGTGGAAGCTAAGGCCCGAGGACAAGGGCATTATGTGGTTGAGAAAAATCTGTATAGATTTATGAACCCACCTTATAAATAGTGGGAACTTTTCGAAGTGTACGAACCATCTTAAAATGAAATATACTCTCTCTATTGTGAGGCAAATTACACCAGATAAGAAACTTTCCAAAGCGTACAATCCATCTTTAAATTGAAATCTACTTCCCCTATTGTGAGATAAATTACAATAGAGAGACGTGCCTCTGTTTTACACTAGAAGTTTTAAGTACTTTAGGCATTTTTAATTTCAATATTTCAATACTCGTTAATTGGAGATTGGGGGTTTTCCTGATGGAATTTAGGAATATAAGCACCATGAGAAGAAAAAGGCAAAAGAGGCTGAGGGTGGTGGCGGCGGAGGTGTCTATTCCAGTACAATACCTATGTAGAGAGGGCTGAAAGCTCTTATAAAGTGGTGTATAAATGTTGAAAATCAGCTGGTGATGGAATTTCGGTAGCTAGCTGATAGAATGCACAACTTTCCAATTGCATCAGAACTGCTGGGTATTTATGTAATGGTGTGACACATGCTAGCTGTCTGTCCACTATATGAATAAATCTTGTGTATTTTGACTGTAATCTTGAGTTTTGAACTAAGTTGCTGCTATGTTTTTATGTTTTGGACATTTTATGGGGCGTGCCTTCAGGCAAGCACTACCCATTCACCTGGGTCTACAACACCTTCTTGTTAGGAGTAGCTTGCAAGGGACGTCAAATGATCTTATATTCCCCTTATTATAAAGATCTACTCCATTATTTTGCATCTCAGTTAAAAAAAATTTCTTGTGCTTTCTGATGTTTGCATGACAAATTTCATTCTTGCTCTGCTCACCACCCTCCACATTTGCTGAAAACGAAGTGATAAAACTCTGCAAATAGCATAGAGGAATTTCCATTGAAAATTTGCTTACATCAATCCATCCAATACTTCGACGATAGAATCAAGGACAACAGGCTATATGTAAAAAAATCTCAGCAAGCGAAAATTAGTAAGATTTCTTTGAAAGCCGACCATAACCACAGTGCAATTCTTTCAAACCCCTCTCAAATAAGCTAATCTCACATTTTTGTTAAGAAAGCTTAAATCTGGCACACCCAGAAAATTGAAAGATATGCATTCACCATGAACGACTAGCAGTGGATAATACATGAGCCTTACGTTCGATGATTCACATTGCAGCAGGCAATGTGAAAATGCAATGAACTCAAACAAGAAATACAACATTCCGAAAAAAACATTCAGACCAAGGGAAGGAGCAAGAGCAATGGTGTTAGTGTCACTTCATTTCATGAGCACATTCACTGAAGAGATGGTGTTGGTTTCTTCAATAACAAATTTCGAATACTTTGAACTTCGGGTTCTACAGCAAAATGTGAGGAGCAAAGCTCCACTGCCCAGTCTCCACCGAAGTTCCCCTCCATTCCCCTGCCAAAAAAGGAAAAACACGGGCAAATCGTGAAAGTACAATGCAATACATATACATATTAAAAATTATACGTACAAAGTCACATTGTGTGTGGGCACTTTGAGCCCGCGCTCATTAACCGCGTGCTCGAGATGCACAGGGTCCGAAACCCTGCGCTCTGCATCACTCTCCATTGGGGATCCTGTAACCGACCGCGAACCACACGCGAAAAAAAGCATCTTCCCCACGGTAGTGGAATCTTTCCTGCGGCAAGGCGTATGGACGACGAATGGCCTTTTTGGTATTCCATAGGAGGCCCACCTGAGGGTGTGAGGCCAAGGGTGTTCCTAAACCTCAGGAGAACCCATAAGTAGAAGAACTTCCAAACCAGCAGCTGCCTACCCGGGGGGAAAATGGGCCTTAACCTTTTGGGAGGCCCCCCACTGGTGGCTTACTTTGGTCTTTTGGTTGTCGACCTCAGGCATGCTACCGCCTTTGGCCTATGCACCCTCCAACCGTCATATGCACAGGAGACTAAAAAAACCCTCCTACGAACTTTGCTTGCGGGTGTCAGTGCGACGTCCTGCATGGCCTCTTGCGGGCCAAACACCAGCTCTAATAAGTTTAATGAAGTCATGGGCAAAGAGCTTCCCCGCCAATAGGAACATGTAAAAACACATCAGATGTTATCGACATACTGTAGCGTAACTCATACGCTCCTTGTCTACAAAATGTAAAATAAGAAAACTAATCCACGTACAACAGCTGCCCATCATGCAGCCACTCGGCAGTGAACTGCACGCGCCGAGAGGGAAAGCAGACCCCTTCCATTACTCAGTAAAATTCATGAATCATGCAGGGGTGGGTCCCTTGGGAGGTTTCGCTTTGTGGCCGGCGGTTCATCTCATGTACGCCCAAGCGCCTGCCAGCTCAAGCTCACACGTGGCTATAACAACTCCCCTCCAATAGTCTGGGTCCAGCTTGACCGGTCAATTCGAATTTTCTCCCCGAATATTGTGCCCGTTGAGTTACTTAGAGATTCTTAAAATCTGGCGTAACAACCTTGGAGAGAATTCTTAGTGTATTCATAGGGCAGATTACATTTAGTAATCAGGCTTACAAAAAGAGCCCCAAGGCGGAGGGTGTGAGATTGTGATATCCCTAGGGCGCAGGATGTAAGCCAATAGAGATCTTTGGAAGGGAATTTTTAAAAAGTAAAATCATTGATTGCCTCGGTTGTTATGCAGGGTAAGGCCCTGCTATCAGGAAATTACTGTGTGGGCATCAAGGGCCTAATTAAAACCCGCAAGATTGAGGAGAGAAAAGAAAAAGAAGCGAGTTCACGTTAAAGAAACTAAAAACTTCTAGTATTTTTTTGGTGGCGAATTTTCGCCATATTGCGAAAAATGTTTTGGAAAAAATAATTCTATCACAAATTCCCTGTTTTCTGGCCGAAAACCTCGTCGAAAAATCAAAAAAATTATTTAAAAAATTGCCACAAATCATCACAATTGCCTACAATAATGAAAGCGTGCTTTAGGTTTTCTATTTTCATATTTTTCGTATCGCCAAATTTGGCTAAACATTGTTATGGTTGATTGCCACTTGAGCAACATCAAAAAAATTGAAAAAAGCAACATTGCTACACAGGAAGCAAAAGAAGGGAAGGTAAAAGATGGGGAAAGAAAAAGATGTTGGTTTTTTGAGGAGTTTGGAAGCTCTGTCTTGGGAGGCTAGGTATATGAATTTTAAAAATATTCTCTGGGTAAGGGTATTCTATAATACATGTTGGGTTGTAAAATTAAATGTGTTTTAAAAATCAATTTCACCATTCAAATTAAAAGGTAGCCTACGATATGATGAGGTTTTTCTTTTTGGGATTTTGTGGGTTGGCGATCATCCACAAGAGTGACTTAGCCAAATTTGGTACAGGTCAGACAGGACATGAGTACTGGTTTTTTTGGTCAATTTTGTGATGTAGCCAAAGTGGTGATGATCCATAGGAATATTTAGCCAAACTTAAAAGTAATATTTTTTACATCAGTCTTTATTTTGGCTATTTGCTTGAACCATGTATAGAACCTGATATTTTTCCTTAAATTTTGGTTGAATCTTGGCTCTTCAAAGTCTCAAAACGCATGTGACTTTTTGCACTTTTAATTTTTAAGATAGATTTCTTTGCTATATAAGGCCAGAAAAAAGGCTTGACAATGGAAAAAATTACGATTCCTGTTATGTTTTGGCAACATGTTGAAACTTATTGTGTAAATATGGCAATTTCAGTTTTTTGTCCTCAACTTTGGGCCATTGCCCCCACTGCGCCCTTTTGTAAGATTCGCACTGCATTATATTTTGTTGCCAAGTGGCAAAATTTTCCCAAAAGAAAAGCTGATTATGATTCTTTCCCAATTACTGTCATTGGGATATTAAGGGTATTTTTGGAGTGGATTGTATTGGAAAGTTAAGGGTATCTCTGAACAGGGACATAATCCTTTTTTCATGTGGATATCATAGGGTAATTTGAAGGTTATATTTTTGCTAACGCTCTAAACATGAGACACTTGAATTGTGCAACATCAATGGTTGTTTTTTGGTCATCTTATTCACTTGGCCAAAATAATTAGTTTCTGTTTATGCTTATGTTCTGGTCTTTCTCACATTAATACATTTGTGATATTTGTGTGACTAATAGAAGGGGAGGAGATTATGCAATGACACCAAATACCCTATGTTAACCATTTCCTGAAGGGTGCACAATGAAGACCAGAAAAATCATCAGAGGTACCCTAATTTATTTATCTACCCTTTTGCAGATTTAACTTGTGAGTAAGAGTAACCATGAAATTTTGGTTCTTCCTTCATATAGTTCATATATGAAGAACCAAATTTCATGGTTCAGTTTTGGTTCTTCTTATGCTTCAGAATCCAGAATCAACAGTTTGATTCTGGGTACCATTTGAAATAGGAAAAGAATAACAAAACAGAATCACAGAATCGCTGGTTCCAGTTATTTAAAAAACCTAAAAGAACTGTGTTTTGTGAATACACAAAGAATTGGTGGTTTAATGGGTGGTTATTTGACCTTTTTCAAATGTCCTGAGACCTGTGGTTATGTATCAAGAAACTGGGGTTTAAAAAAATATGAGTATAATAACCGCTCTGATACCCAAAGGGGTTTCGTGCAAGTTTCTAATACCCGCCCAAAACTGGTCATAACTTATAACCATTTTCTTCCAATAAGGATATAACTAAATTTTAGCTTGGAAGGGTAATTTATTGGGTTCTACTGTCAGACTGTACATGTGAAAAGTTGAGAACCCTTCCAACAGTTGTCGTCTCGACAACCGTCCTCATGACCCTTGTTGAGGTTTCGAGCAATTTCTCACAGCGTTCTCGAGCCTTGAGGAGCACAGTCCGGAGTGACGAGTTTTGTGTGATCGCGGAGGAGCATCTGGCGTTTACTTCTGCACGCATGTTGAGGCCTAGTATGGAGAGCCCACTTTTTCCTCCTCTTACTCTCGCGATTCTGTTCTCAAATTTCTAGTTATAGGAGCAAATCTGCTCATCCTGCAGTAATTCCAGAGTTTTAGCTGAACCTAGCTGTGAAGAAATCTTGGACACGGTTGTAGAGTTTCGTGGTTTAAAGCTTCTATCTTAAGAGGGCGTGAGATTTGACCTTGTTTTCTTGTATACTGTGGCCATAGCAGAGTGCTTGAGAATAATAGGAATAAGAAAGTGGTGCCGGTTTGTGGGAGGGACTAAGTAGAGATGGCTGGAGAAGGACCTGCCATAGGTATCGATCTCGGTACCACGTACAGTTGTGTGGGAGTGTGGCAACATGATCGTGTCGAGATCATAGCGAATGATCAGGGAAATCGAACTACGCCTTCGTATGTTGCGTTTACGGATACCGAGCGTCTCATTGGCGATGCCGCCAAGAATCAAGTGGCCATGAATCCGGAGAACACCGTCTTTGGTAAGCAGAAAACGTAAATCGAATATATGTTATGTGTCTCTTCAGTGTCGTGTGCCTCTTCTGAGAGGCAAACAGTCGTGCTTGTCGTATCGCAAGTTTTCTATAGTTTGTTTTGAGTAAGGAAATTGTTTTGTTAGTCTCGGATTTGAGCTCATATCTGTTCTCTTGTTAATTTTCAGCTGTTGTAGTGTAATACGTTCCAACACTATTTAGGTAACACTTTGATCATGAGGCTGCATCGGGTAATTTCTCCTGCTTCATCTTGTATGCAGTATTTGGCTGTAAATCGTAATTTATTTGTTGGTGCAGATGCGAAGCGGTTGATCGGGAGGCGTTACAGCGATCCCACTGTACAGAGTGACATGAAGCTATGGCCATTCAAGGTCATTCCTGGACCTGGAGATAAGCCAATCATCGTGGTGTGGTTCAAGGGCGAACAGAAGCAATTCGGTCCCGAGGAGATATCGTCCATGGTGTTGATAAAGATGAAGGAGATTTCGGAAGCTTTCCTCGGGAAGTCTGTGAAGAATGCTGTCGTTACCGTCCCTGCATACTTCAATGACTCTCAGAGGCAAGCTACAAAGGACGCAGGTGTCATTGCTGGCCTCAATGTGCTCCGCATCATCAACGAACCAACTGCTGCAGCTATTGCTTACGGCCTGGATAAAAAAGCGTCGTCAAGTGGAGAGAAGAACATCCTCATTTTCGACCTTGGAGGAGGCACCTTCGATGTGTCACTTTTGTCAATCGAGGAAGGCATTTTTGAGGTGAAGTCCACAGCAGGCGACACCCATCTTGGCGGCGAGGACTTCGACAATCGGATGGTGAACCATTTCGTCCAGGAGTTCAAGAGGAAATACAAGAAAGACATCTCTGGAAATGCCAGGGCTCTTCGGCGCCTACGCACAGCGTGCGAGCGCGCGAAAAGGACTTTGTCGTCCACAGCTCAAACCACCATCGAGATCGACTCGCTGTACGAGGGTGTGGATTTCTACTCTACCATCACAAGAGCCCGTTTTGAGGAGTTGAATATGGACCTATTTAGAAAGTGCATGGAACCGGTGGAGAAATGCTTGCGAGATGCGAAGATGGACAAAAGCCAGGTTCACGAGGTGGTGCTGGTAGGAGGTTCCACTCGTATTCCCAAGGTACAAAGCCTTTTACAGTATTTCTTCAACGGGAAGGAGTTGTGCAAGAGCATCAACCCCGATGAGGCAGTAGCATACGGAGCTGCAGTACAGGCCGCCATTCTGAGTGGCGAAGGGAATGCGAAAGTCCAGGATCTTTTGTTACTTGATGTAACGCCTCTGAGTCTCGGTCTAGAAACGGCGGGTGGTGTCATGACAACATTGATCCCCAGAAATACCACCATCCCTACAAAGAAGGAGCAAGTATTTTCAACGTATGCAGACAATCAGCCTGGTGTGCTCATCCAAGTGTACGAGGGCGAGAGAGCTAGAACCAGGGATAACAACCTCCTCGGGAAGTTTGAGCTGTCAGGAATTCCACCAGCTCCAAGAGGTGTACCACAAGTGAATGTAGTTTTCGACATAGATGCCAATGGCATCCTCAATGTCTCGGCTGAAGATAAGACTGCCGGTGTGAAGAACAAAATCACCATCACGAACGACAAGGGCAGATTAAGCAAGGACGACATCGAGAAAATGGTACAAGATGCCGAGAAATACAAAACCGAAGACGAGGAAGTGAAGAGGAAAGTGGAAGCCAAGAACGGCCTCGAGAACTACGCTTACAATATGAAGAACACAATCAGGGACGACAAGATTGCAGGACAACTAAGTGCCGATGACAAACAGACGATAGAGAAAGCAGTGGAAGACACGATTCAATGGCTGGACCAGAACCAACTGGCGGAGGTTGATGAATTCGATGACAAGCAGAAGGAACTGGAGCGGATTTGCAACCCCATTATCGCACGCATGTACCAAGGAGGTGCAACTGATGCAAGCTCTGCCGAACCTGCTTATGGTAGTGGATACGGCGCTGCATCTGGAGACGCATCTGATGGTCCAGGTCCCAAGATCGAAGAGGTCGACTGATTCAGCGAACATCTTTTACTTGTAACACGCTCAATTGGGGTCGATGTTCGTCCGAATTTTTGTCTAAAAAACTATAAAATCATAATCGTAGCTTAAAGAGGAGAACTTAATCCCATTCTGCCTCTTCCCTTCTTCCCGTTTGCGTCCAATTTCATGAGGAAAAGAGTTTCTTTTGACACCTGGGGTTTCATGGGGTTAAGTTTGTGTCAAAAGAAACTTTAGAGAAAACTCCATACACAAGTGGGATTGTTAATTAAATACCACTCTTTTAGAGATATCTATCTCAACACAGCTGGAATTCTATGTTTATATGATATTGTGCCATCAACAGAACACTCCCAAAGTCACAACCGTGTGAAGTTTGAAGTTGGAAAAAAAACTTTTCCTCTTCTCATATCAAATGTTTTTCAATCTTGTTGAAATTAAATATATACCTATATTTAGCCTTTCTTGCATGTACTAAAAATTATTTTTCTTCTCTGCCACTGGTGGAGAAGGAAATCTGGCATATCCAGTGTGCTTCCAGAACCGAAATTGGGCGCAGCAGACAACAGCAGCAATTGAAGCTACAATTCTCCTCAATCAACAACTGCATTGCTAATAAGTATGATAATGACCCTCTCCCACCATGCTTTTCCCTCATATTCTTAAGACTTGATAGCCTCACAACTCAAATGCGTGCCAAAGAGTTGGCTACATGATGAACGTCTGCATAATGTAATGTACCAAAAATGTAACATGTTTCCAAATGGAAAAAAATTTGCATCACATTGATCATTGCAATCTTTGATCTTTCTTTACTTGTTACAATGTTCTAAACTGGATTCTATCACTAAGCACCTGCGTATTGCATACTCATGAATGTATTTCTGTTTTCTGCTTATAAATGTGTAGGATTCTGAAAAGGAATAATTTTGCCAGTTAGCCCAATAACATCATCTTGACATTATCTCGAGCATCATCTATCCATGTACAAATTTCCACAAATTTTTAGCAGGTTTCAGGAATGAATTCTTTCATGAACCAAAGTTGCATCAGATATGAAAAGTGCAATAAAATTGAGATTAGGATATAATGAAAACTTTCAGGGATTGTTCTGTTTGTGTTCGTGTGAAGAATAGATTCCCCCGATTCTTGTCCAATTTTCATTCCAAGGATTTCGGAAGGCTCTAGGGTTTGTTACCCATTTCCTGTTTTCCTTCACGAATTTTTTGTCTGGTTGTGAAGAAAACTTCATCAACGCGTTGGCGCTAAGCTGTGAAGATGGTGGCAAATCGAAATTTTGGAGTAATAGAGAGAAAATCGTGGTAAGTTGCTGTTGGTCCTCGCGTGTCTAAGGAAAGGAATTTGTTTTCTTTAAGGGATGGGGAATACAGTCGGAATAGGCTCCGGTTCTGCGGAGTCTACGGTGCTTGCAACGAAGGATTCTAGTGCGTCCGGATCGTCCATGACTGGCTCCTTGATCGACAAAGAAGCGACCGTAGGATCATCGGAAGTAGCAACTGCGAAGAAGAAGAATATTTGCTGTGCGTGCCCTGAAGCCAAGCGGCTGCGAGACGATTGTGTGGTGGAGCATGGCCAGGAGGCTTGCACTAAGTGGATTGACGCGCACTTGCAGTGCCTGCGTAAGGAGGGTTTCAAGGTTTGATCATTGCAGTTCCAACCTGGGTTTCGACGTTTTAATTTAGGATTTCGTCGTTTGCAGGTTGCAGAAGGATATCTTTAGACTACACTGGCAAGAGAATCTTAAATTACAAGAGAGATGAGAGAGAGAGCAATTGGAGTAACGGATGACGATTCCATCATGATGGGACGAATAACAAGTGCAGCTGGTAGAGATTTTGGCAATCTCTTTGGCACAAAGATGGATCTGGAGACTTGGCAGTTGGAGAGAGCGATTGGGAGCGACGGATGATGGTTGCAGCATGAGAAGAACAGCAATTGCAGCTGGTAGAGGCTTTTGCACACAAGACGAATCTGGAGAATCGGCAATATCAAATTCGTATTTCGAGCATTGTTCATCAACATGAAAGCATCAGCCACCAAGAAGTGGATGGGGTTAGTGTTGCCCGGGCTCTAGTGTACAGCTTAGGAGGGAAAGTGATGATGCAGCTTGTAATTGAGGACCCATAACTAAACTTTAGTACCAATTTCAAGGTATGCTGGATTCTGCAAGAAGGGTGCACACAAATTCAGAGAGGAAGGTGGTTTTATGAGTGATTGAGCAGCCATATTTCTAAAGACTTTCTATCTCTAGATACACTGCAATAGTGGAACTCTGCTTGAACGAAGTCAGGATTGTGTGTCAGTGGTGTGTAGACATGTGTAGTCTTCTGTCCACAATTCTTTGAATTTTGTGGCAAGCTGATGCACCAGACTATGCACTTTATTTGGTGACTGCTAAAGCTCCTGAAGGTTTGATCATGTGAAACCATCTCTGAATATCATAAATTCACTTTCAATTCCAGGTAGAAACCCCAGAATGTCCAGATTGTGATGTTTGTCTCAAATAATAAAGAACATAAGTTGATCTTACCTGTCCATTGTAAAGCTTGTGGTTGTGAGTTTCAGTTGTGAGATTGGTTTGATGTGTGAATAGGTCATGTATTCAGATTGTAGTTGGTTTTGTTTTTTTCTTGTCTCATTTGTTTGTGATGACATATGTTGAAGAACAGAGATAAAAGGAGATATGAGCTCCAGAATGCTCAGCATATCTTATGTAGACTTGAAGGTCAAGCTCTACCATGACATTTAGACTAGGTCCTTAGGAGTTTCAACACTTTTCTTCAACTGCACATTTTGTTCAGTGCAAGAGTGTCTCATCCTCCTGAATGTATTTCTCACAGCTTATATCAGTTTGATGAGATGCTACCTCTTGGATCCCAGTTGTCTCTGCTATCTGAAATTTACAAGAGCAAAATGGAAAGACATCAGGGTGGGTCTGGCACAGTCCAGATCAGTTTTGGTTACATTGTTGATGGGGGTTCTTGAGTATCTAATGTCAGCCTTCACCTATTGAGCATTTCCTCCATCCAGTTTCCATTTGCACCCATAATCCCTTCATAGGACAGCTTCAAAAAATTGGATTCATTTGTGATTTATACAAGGTATGAAGTTAGCAGGAATTAGGAGGGTTTGCAGTGGAGGTTATTGAGATAACTCAGATGTGGCTCATCCACAACTCAGTCATAATGGATTTCCAATGGATGGTGCACCAGTGGATGTTGGGTCAAATTATCCATACCTTGGGGATCCACCCTCTTTTCTATGAACCTCACATGAAGGACTCCTTGCCAGGAGCACTGTCTTCTAAACAAAACACCCCCGAAATCTCTTATTCAATGAAAACATCAAACTAAAAATAATTCTTTCACATCTTCCTTTACTACAAGCATATATGGTATTTGCAACCTTCTGTGTAAGTATAGACTGTAGTAGGAAATCAACCTAATGGTAGATGGTTTGTATCCAGTCTCAATGTCACTAATAGCTAGTCCATAATTTACCCAAAGACATGACTCCTGTCTGAATGAACTATTTCTCTTTGAATATTGAAGTGCTGTCACTTCAAAAAAAACTGCACATTGAATGTTTTGTGTTGAACTAAAGATGATTCCAAATTTTATGTTCTATCTAAACATACTTTGCATGCACATTACTGAACAAGGCCCCCCGATTTCTGGCAAAAGAATCTTCTCAAACTCTGGTGTTCCATCTTTGTATCCTTTACAACTGCTAAATTCCAACTTTGAACCCACAATCTTCATAACTTTAGTCTTCCAGAATTGATGTGTTGCATGCACTTGCTTGGGCAGACAAGTCTCTTTTGACTTGGGTTTTCCTGTCTGTCTTTGCAAGGTCCTTTGGGCAACTTTTGCATGTGAATTTGATCCACATTTGGTGGATTTTTTTGCATGTTTTGAAGTATACACGACATAGAACTTCAAAAACATGATGAGTGGTGATGTAGGGGCTTGTGGTTTATGTGGAGGAAGGTGCAGCAGATTGTGTTCAGTAACAAGAATTGATGCTGCAGGATCAGGAGTAAACAGATTCACAAAAAGCCTCAAGAATTCTTGTCCATGAGCTCTTCCAGCACACAAACTCATACCGTGGAGTCTTGTGATCAGGTGGATGTGCTGGAATACTACTGGTACTAATATTGTGCACTAGGTGAACTGACCATGAAGAAGTTTAGAACATCTGTCATCACCTAATGTCAAATTGCTGTCTTAACGTAACGTATGCCACAATAAACACCACATATTGTACATTGTAATGGATGAAACCACAAAGTTTACCTCAAACACATGCCATGTGCCATGGCGTTTTTTCTAAGAAAACCACATTCTCTTGTGGTAGGTAATTGCAAGAGATGCCATTTTGTTTTCTTGAGTAGGTTGCTGCCGTAAAATTGGGGATTACCAGAATTTCGAACATGGGTCGGACCATATTTTCTGCTCCAAGTTGATGGAAGGTATAACTGATGTACAGTTGACTGGAATCATGGATGCCTGAATCCACATGAGATTGGATCATCCATAATTCTGCACTTCATTCCAGGTGCAGTAAACCCCGAGTGTTGACTGGGATCAGCATTCAACATACATGTGTTCTTTTGGTAAGGGAGGACTGTAACTAGACTTGATTTTGGCATCAGTTAAGAACTGCATGACAAGTAGGACTGGGAACAAAACCACTATTTGTACTAGTTTTGCTTGTATTGTTGTTTCAGATTATTGAAGAGCATTGGGTAAAATATGCAATGGAATATGGCATGCAGTGGTGTATTATAGTTGTAAATGAGGACTCCTTTTTTTTTTTTGTGAACTGAGATATTGATTGCAACAAGAATGTGGTGATTTTTTTCTGACAGGATTTATTCTCAAGTCATATAATTGTTGCCACAAAGTTGGCTTGTGGCTTGATTGCCATCAGGGGATTGTTTTTGGCTACAATCCTCTTGTTACAAGGCATGAAGCAACTCTTCCATTTCATTAAAGCTCTATTTGGGAGGGTCAATGAGCTGTTTAGTCCATCACATGTGAAAGCTAAATAGCCCAATACTGAATCTGAGTTTCACTGCACAGCTGAGGCTTTACCCAGGTACCTTGAACATCCATGTCATAAAAAGGTATTAAGTAGATGTTTCTTCTTTCTACTGTATTGTGCATCTAATTTACCACATTTTGCTCATTTGTTATGGAAAGCAGTGGTTTTCTATTACTGTTCACTGTTAGATATAGAATTATGTTGGAGCTTGGCATTATAGAGGTTTCAATTAATTGATGATGAGTGAAACAAAAGTGATGAGATTTCACATTGAGATAACAGCTCCTCCATAACCATGATATCCACATTATAGTACTGTCTAGATGGCTATTATGTCTGTACTGCATATGAGATGCAGACTTGGTTTGATTGTGGTTGTGACAAACAGTTTATGAAGTGGTGCAGGTGTCAACAAAAGTGAGAATGTTCAGCTCAAAAATGGCATTGGTTGATTATGTGGTTGATCCCACCTCCTGACAGATTGCGAATATACCAGATTTAGATCCTCTACAATTGCAGGTTGTCCAATATAGCTCAAGATATCAAGGTGATTTCAGCATCTGGTAAACTTTGTTCATAATCTGTCACTTAGAGTGTATGGAGTTTAGTTGCTAGGTTTCTAAAACACATGGATAGTAGCTCCCAAAAGCCTCCCCTCTTTCTGCCTCTTGCAAAATCCACCATGCAGGTGTAGCAACAACCCAATCTCATCTCTTTTTGACATTTGGGGTTCTAGCAGACTTCTGTTCTTTTGTACCAAGAAGACTCAGTGGATCCACAGTCAAGGATCAAATAAGGATACCCAACTATGCTGAAACCAAACTGAAACCTGATTTGATCTCCAAAACTGCAACCTGATCAAAATCAAAAATTACTTAATAAGTCTGATTTAGGAGTCAGATGAGATGGAAATCTGACATAAATTTACCCAATCAATGGAATGAAACTTACTCTCATAAGCTTCATGTTGCTGCTTGAACGAGGATACTATTGTCTTTTTTATTGCTATGGACCTCTCAAGTGCTAGCCAACATCATGACTATCTTCACATTGTTTCAAGAAATGCACCAGAAACTCAGGATGCAGATTTTGTATAATGGTTTTGTATAATTGCATATCATCCTTAATGCTTGTGCTGCAATATCACAGGTGCAAATGGCTGTATGATATTCAGCTCCCTGAAAAGAGCTTGTTCTTTTTCCACCACTTCCTTAGAACTTGAGCTTGGCAATTTCTACTCAACACCATTTCTCTAGTAGTTATTGAGAAATCTGTTACTGATATTTCTGTGTCCTACATGGCTAGCGTGTTACAGACATACAACACAACTTTTCAAACTCTGGATCCATCTTGGGTCCTGAATTTCTCTGTACATTGCTAGTTGTCTTGGAGCTTTCTAATCCCATAAGTACAGCTTATTGGTGAAAATGCAACCTGCTGTAACCTGAATTTATACCCAAATTTTTTAAGTACCTCCAGGCTTCCTGGACAAATGAAATAAAATGGGATGAGATTTTCTTGCTGTAATGAAATTGGGCAGTGTAGGTAGCTTTGTTGGTAGTCTTGCATTGTAAAGGAAAAGAATAAATTTGGTGTATAATCAAACCTTGGAAACACATCCTTGAGCACTGAGCATCTTGCTGCATAGAGTGATATTTTTGTTTGCTGCAACCTTCAATTCCATCACCATATCAAGTATAGTTTTTCATAAAATTCCATGAAGAGTTATGCTTTAAAATGATACACACTTTTGATTATGCAGCTGGCTCAACTGATTTCATGCCAATATGACAATTCCATATGCAGATTATGATGGATACCTCAAAAGAAGTTCACCTGAAAACTTCCAATTTGTGTAACAGTGTAGCTTCTCAGAGTCAGGATGAATCACAAAAATTTCTACAGATGTCATACCTGGAATTGCAACTGAAAGTTGGCAAAATTCTGAATGCAAAAAACTACTTGCTGACAAAATCCAAGCTAGACATCCTAGCAATGGTTGCCTCTGTTTCGTTCTTTTGTTCTCAGCAATGTACTTGGCAACCTAGTCTAGAGTTTTGGTTGTTTTACAGGCAGAATTGTTCTTTGTTAACTTGTTTGCCAGGTTGAGAGCTACAGAGGGAAAGGGACTTCACATTTAAGATTGTATGTAAGATGAAAGATCCATGTAAGATTTGGGATACAATTTAAGCTTCAACTACTAATCAAATTGCTGCAACAGTTGGGCAATTAGAGACCTAGTTGGGTTCCATTGTTTCTCATGATTTTGTTTGAACCTGTCAAAATGAGCCACTTGTTTACAAGGCAGGGAGCCACTCCTGGCTGTCCTCTTCATGGTGTTTTTCTCTTGTAGCAGCTCCTGGCAGGGTTTTAATTATTTCTGATTCTTGTAGGGTTTGTAACATTGTAAAGAGAGCTAAAGGAAGAAGACTTCACCATTTGTTTTACAAGACAAATGTGCCCAGTCTAAGGGGTCCAAATCAGTGTTGACAGGTTCTTGAATTTTAGAAGGTTCAAGTCAGGTTATAAGGTCAGATTCTAATGTCTCAGGATTGGAGGTTTTAAGTATTCTTGGAACTGCCATTGAAACCTAACTATAAATTTATCCATTTAAAAAAAAATTGGAATTATAACTTGGTTGTTGCCTTGAATTTAAAAGCTTCAAGTTCTTTAATAGGTACATAAGTATAATTTTATTGAAAAAACATATAAACTTGGCTGGACAAGTTATTATATTTTCTCGATTGTAAATAATTAATATAATATATTCTTTATTTTGGAGTGTGTGTATTAGTTGAACAAACTAATTACACACTTTTCTTTTTGGTTTAGTACTGTGTAATGAAAATGAAATTGCACTTTGTTTCAAATCAGATCAATTTTTTTTTTTTTGTGAAAATGACTAAAACCAAAGGTTTTAGAAATCCAAAGAATTGTTCTAAAGACAAGATCGAAGTTTCCATAAAAGTTAAAATTGAAATCAAATGTTCTTTTGGAAATCAGGAAGTGGACAATACTGGTGAACACGGAATCAAACCCATTATTTTTTATTCATTTGGAAGGGAGAGGCTTGTTTCTTTGAAAGAGGGGAATGTACTTAAATTTTTTTGATGTATATATTTTCAAAGAACTTGAACCTCCTTGACGAGGACCACAGCCCCAGTTTAGGTTCCAGGTTCACTTTTCAAAATCTCTGATCAAATTGATAACCATTTAGCATTAAAATTTTTAAATTTTAATAAATTACCTGGATGACTCAATTTTCTGGCAGGTAGGTTATCAATCTTTAAACAATAATACAAATAACTTATAAAACAGAAATTAATATAATAATATTTTTATTTATACAAAAACATTATAACCAACTAATAACTGACAAAATAACATACGATTACTATCTAATTATTTGATAATGTATCCAACAACCTTAAATATTGATATTGATAACTTATGTGATCCCCCAAAAAATTTCAAAAAACAACCTACCCAGCTATTATTAAAAATAGCAAGAACCAGCCAGAACTGTTACTGACCTTGACTGGTGATTTTCAAATAATCAAACAACCAATCCTGTAGCCTTTAATAAAACTTCTGGTTTTCTGGAGAATTTGGCAAAACCCCAAATTCAGAGGTTCTTCAATTTTGAAAATACGCGGACCAGAACTTCTTTAATTTGCAAATTTCGAGAAAACGGGGAGCTGGAGATTCCTTTGATTTCTAAAATTTTCAAGAAACCTGAACCTGAGGTATTAACAAAAATCAAAGAACCGCATAGCACTGGTGGACCCTTACAATGAGAGAGAGAGAGAGGGATGTTGGGCCAGAGAGTAAACCAGCACCCCATCCATTGAATGTCCGTTACAACTTAGTCTTGGATGAACCTCAACAGAGTTAATATCTAGTTTTACTGTGCCCTTCTCTACAAATGAGGTCCTATATACTGCCTCGGCAGATAGATTGGGGGTTTGTTAGTAGCTACGAAAAAAAGTCAGGTTAGCGCATCCCTAGCTCTTTTGCGGGAATTGTGCACCTTAAAATTGGATGAAGAAAAGTCTAAACATACTGGTTTGACTCAGCAAAAAACATTTGGCCCAGCATTTTTGCATTGTTGTCTGAGACAAGTGAAAGGCACAGCAGAGTGCACCTGCGAGAGAGAGGAGAGCCATAAATATGATCTAATTGCTACTCCCTGTTTTGATCGGCCAATCATAATGATTGGTCTAGGTGATTTGTTATTATTAGTCTCCCACCTATTTGCAGTCCCTCTTTTAGTTTTATGGGTGGGGTTGCAAAAACGTACATAACTTGGATGTGAGAAAAAATTTGCAGGGTCAAATAGCGAGCAGCGCTTGGGACGCTGTACTAATGATGGTTAGGTGGGACCAGGAACCCAACAGAAAACAGTTTCCTGACCATCAATGCTGCATATGGCGCGCTGGTCGCTGGTAGTTATGGTGGCCCCAATTATGTATCCCTGGCTGCTCTCTAGCAGTTGAACACCCTTAGGATTGCACTGAAAAACATAGCTTAGTAAAACACACAAAGTGCCAGAACTGTGCAACACACCCAATCAACCAATCTAAATCAAGAACAGCATGGAAATGTCACCCATTCTTGGCTAATGGGCCGGCTCAATTGTGGCCAGTTTCTTCCGCCTACGCAACTCTTTAATGCTTATGATGCCAACAAATAGGATTCATTATCCTGCGTATCTGACATGCAAATCCTCTCAGGACTCACACTCTCTAGCCTCTAGAGTCCACGTCCAGCACCTTTGATTTGCATACTCTATTGTAAGGAAGTTACAAAACAGTTTGCTTCATATCTGCTGTGAGTAATGGCAATCTGGCAGGGCAGTTTGCGTGCCAAAAACAGCCTACCTATTACTACTACTAGAAAGTGCCTTCAGTGAAGGCTCCTGCACTGGAGCCATGCTGAAAACCCCAAAATTCATCTAAATTGCTTCTAAATATTATAAATATCCCATGCTTAGAGCGTGACCAGTTGTAGCTTCCATTTCAGCCATTATCACTACTTAGCACATCCAAGGAGCATTGTTAGTTCCTCCTATATCCTCAGTGCTCGTCCATAAATTTGAAAAACTATACTGAATAAAGTATATACCATTTAAATCATATCACCTAACCCAATCATTATACTTGAACAATCAAAGATAGTCTTTTTACCAACATTGTTGCAAGGCCATTGTAAGATGAATTATTTATCAACCTTGAGGAGTTATACGCTATTTTATTGTATTCTTCATCTAAAATATATTGAAAAGACCAATTTACCCTTTCTGCACGAGCCCTTAGATTAAATTACACTCTCTACATTCAGATACAACATTATTTGTGTTTAATTTGGCCACCAAGAAGCTTCACCCAAGAAGGTGAACATATTTGTGTGGGTGCTAGGTCACCTGGTAGTCTCAAGAGATTAGATTAATCAAGTGTTTTGATACTTAGCATTTACTCGTGTTGGGCAGGTGTCAACTAGGACTATCCGATTCACAGAATAAATCTTATGTGAAAAATTTTCTTCTTACTCTACGGATTAATCCGAGAAAGCAGTAGCATGACAGAACACGCAAATTACATTTCATATTTGATCTATTTCATACGAAGATCATATTGGTATTGGATCTTTAAAGATAAATAAATACAAGCCTTGTATTATTATTCAATCTTCTAGCAACTAGAATAAAAATATGCTTATTATTATTAATATCAACTTTTTGGTGTGAAATTTTGCCGAAATGTAAAAAATATTAATAAGGAGGGTCATGAGCCCTACAAAGGCTTTTTTGGAATTTTTTAAAACGTTCATTAAAAAAATAGGGGTTCTGGATTGGGTTCACTAGATTCAGAAGGTTGACTCTTGTAGGTCGCTAAAGAACAGTAGCATTACCAAAACAAATTATTGTCTTAGTTGTCTTGTTGTCATTTAGTAGTTAATCCTTCTAAAGAACAGTAACATTACCCCAAAAAATTATTATAGTCTTAGGTGTTTTGTTGTCATTTTATACTTAATCCTTCTTGGGATGCTAGACAGTCATGCAACGTTAGAAAATTGAAAAAAATCAGTTATACCATCTATTCTTAACATGAGGGTCCAAGGCTGATTTTGGGTTGGTATGCAATACATATAATTTTTTAATTGATTTTCCCTGATATGAAGTTGTTATAATCTCAAGTGCCTATTCACAACCAAGCAACTATTGGTCTAAGGCTACTTATAGCTAATGTATCACCAAGGATTTTATTTTTTGTTTTTCAAAAGTTGCATTGTTTGTAACCTTGGAAACAAAAAAGTTACATGTTTTGTGAATATGTCAAGCCAAGCAGCAAAAAGTTTGCAACTTTTTTGTTTTTGGCATGTATGGCAACACATTTTATTATTGTCAATGCAAATATTGTTGGCAACATGTTAAGGACACTGGTAAAATATTTTGGTGATTGAATTTTTTGTTCTAAGAAAATTGACTACACATTAAAAAAATAGAGATGAAAATTTGGCTACAACTTTGAACTAATGTTACATGGATGCACATTTTTAAGGAATTGAACTCCAATCTTCAAAGACTTTGCCCATTGTAACACAATGTCTACGTGCAACAAAAATGTAGTAGTATTCTCAATAAGAATAAACCATAAATTACATTTTAAAAAACCAAAATGCTTGCAAGCATTTGGAAGATGGTAACCTATAGCTACCAGCAACCACCTCAAGGGCCAAGGCTAAAGCTTCAAACATTCAAAGCATATTGATATTTTTTGAATTATCAAGTGTGCATTGCCTTGGCATAAGGAAACTTGCTCATGGTAAAAAACGATTACTTAAACATGTAAAAAGAAAATTTTAAATGGTATGTCAATTGATTATTCTAAATTTGATGAATTCAAGTTATTAAACATTTGTTCATCCTCCATTGAATGCAATACTTTCATCATGACAATCTTTGCCAATTTAATATATTTTAGAATGTTGTGAAAAGGGATAAAAAAATTAACTTGTGATCCACTTTCACATTTTAGTGAAAGGATTGATAGTATTAGGAGGACCCAAATTAGGTCAAGCATCATTTTTCATCACCATCTTGAACATGGTTTTTTGCAAATCCAAATTAGATGCACACAAAAACTTGCTAACAATCTACTCAATCTCACCAACATACATTTTCTTTGGGGATCAAAATAAAAACTTCATAACATTAAGATGATTATTGAAAGATTCATCACAATCTGCAAGTATCACATAGTGAGAATAAACAATACCTAGTGCATCGTTCACCACATGTAAACATCAAGCTTGTAGTTTTTTAATGAATTTTGTTGAACTACCTCCATGCATGGGGTGCAAGTACAAACAAAGGAGCCAACAAGATTACTTTACAAAAGGACTATGACTCATTTTTGGGTGTAAACAAGATAAAATATACCAAAGAAGTAAACATCTTCACTTTAACCTTGTGCCTCTCATATAACTATCATAAAGTAACATCAAATTAGGTGAAAATATGTGTCAAATAGCATTAGTTGGCTCTAATAAGTTTATAAGAATCTAATTTTAAGAAAATTAAAAGCAAATGAATTTAATAAATAAATAAATAATACATTTGAAACCAACTAAAAAATATGTGTTCAAACATATTTTTTTGTTTAAAAAATTAACGAAATTGATATGTAATAAGTTAGGAAATGAATATCAACATATGTTTGAACAAGTTGTTAAAAAAAAAATCTACTCCTTTTTGTAAGAACTTACTTGAGACCAAAAGTGCATAGTGAAAAGTAGACGTCAAAAGCTACTTGTATTTTTAAAAATCTACTTAAAACCTACTTTTATAGTTTGAAATATGAAAATCAATGCACATTAGGGTAAACATATATCATATTTAATCATTGAAATGAAAACATTTAATGTTCCACAATTCTATAATGGGTTTTGTTGTTATTTAAAATCTAATTGGTCTAGTTTTGACAAGGTAATCAAATTGTTCACTTTATCTTGCTTACACCTTTTAGTTTTTTTCCATTTTTTCATATGAAAGAATTTTTGAATGAAATCTTTTATAACTTGTTATTAAAAAATACATATAGTTGCCCCAATATATCACATGTTTTATGTTAATCATTGTTGAATAAATACAATTTTTTCAAAGTGTGTGGATTTTGCCAAATTTTGCATTTCATCTTGAAAATTTATCATAATTTTGAATCCTACCAAAATATGCTAACTATTCTAAATTTTTGTTTCTTGTATCATAAACTAAAATTTTATTTTGTATGTCATGCACATTACACCCCATTTACATGTGGTAAAAGACTTTTAAAATTTTAAAATATTTTAAAATATTTTAAATTTTTAAAAAAAATTAATTCCATATTTTTTCAATTGTGAGTGTTTTTTGAATGTGGGTAGTAGGTTACTATCATCTAAATTTTCTTACCATCAAAATTATTTTATTCAAATAATCCTTACCTAATCCTTGGTAAAATTAACCACAATTTAACATAACACCTATTCAAATTCAAATGTCTTTTACTAAAACCAAAACCCAAAATTTAATTTCATAAATTTTTAATTTGAATTTCTCAACATTCATAGGGTTGTTCTTCACTATTCCTCAATTATCCAACATGGTTTTTTACTCCTTTAATTATATTCGCACCCACATTACAATTTCACACCTTTCACAATGTGGTAAAAAATAGGTCTAATCACATAGCATGTCATTTCAAAGTTTTCACCCATATGTGGTTTGTTTGGCATTTAAATGCCAAATGATCAATCTTACTATTACATTATAAAGAATCATGTGTTTTACAACTTTTTAAAAAATGATTAAAAATTCTCAATGATTTTTTGAATGACTATAGTCATTTAATATAACTTTTAATCCTCTGTGAAAAATAAATAATCATAAATGAGTTGTTTTTGTCAATGATGGATGATAACATTACATATGGTAGTAACAAAATCATTAGTTCATAATTTTTTTCATCCATAAGACATCTATGATAAAGGATAAAATGATGTGAACTTTTAGTTGTCATTTATATCACTATAAAATGATCCTATTTAAAATGCCATGAACAATGATAACATGATTTTTCAATGTAACTATCAATTGATGATATTTGAACAACATGGCAGTTAATGTATGATTGAAAAATGACTATGATGCAATGACATGGATAATATTGACATGGTAGTTTCAAGTGATTGTGAAATGATTAAAATATGAAGAACCAATTAGAAATTGATTACAACATGTCTAATGCATAATGACATGAATCATGTTGACCACCTACTTACCCACCCACCCCCCTACCTACTTACCTACCCACCCTTCCACCTATTTCCTTATTTACTTACATACCCACATATTCACCCACCCACCAACCCACTCATTCACCCACCCACCTACCTATTTACTTACCTACTTATCCACTCACTTACCTCTTACAACCTACTTACTTCCTACTTACTTCTTACTTACCATCTTACAACTTGCTTACTACCTACATCATAGTCAAGTATAATGTTATGAAATAAACATGTGAAATTAAAAAGGTTGAATATTCAAAAAATGGTGTGTTCCATTGGTAAGGACTTGGTTTACCATTGTGAACGTGAAAGGTTCAATTTTTAATACTTCAAAATATTAAATATTAAAAAAAGTTATTACTAAAAAATTGGACATTCAAAAGAGGCACTATGCCCATAAGGCCCAAGAGTGTCTCAACATTGGCCAAGAATTCCAAGTTGACAACAACATTTTGATTTATTGGACTTTCCAAAATCATTTTCAACAATAGAGTTGGACACAATTCTTGCAACATGCACCTTTCTAAAGGTCCAAAATAGAAATTCAATATGTCTTAACATAAGCTTTTTGTTTCCAAAATTTCCCTTACCTTAGTTCGAAATGCCTTTTTAGAAAGTTGGAAAAATGTTTCTAAATTGATTACAAAGTTCTTTCCAAATATCAACAATGGGCAAAACTACAAAGGTGTACACGATCAAGTTTCTCCAATGTTACATGCAATGGACACCAACAATTATGAATAAAGCAAATTGAACTTGAATTTGGACAGTAACACTTATGCAACAACCCTAAAAGACATTAACCCCATTAGCACCAAAAAACAAAAAATGTATATTTAATTAATTTAGGATTTTACAAAAGTCTGAAAATGCCAAAACAAAATTTACAATGTTATTTTTTTGAGTCTTTCAATTTATAAATGAACTGGTGGCCACTAGGACATGGTTGTTAATAGAAACTTTAAAACTCTTGAAGACAAATTTACAATTTACATCCCAAGTTATACAAATTAAACTTTGTGGACACCACAAGAGGTTTTTTAACAAAAAAAAACAGAATTTGGAGGATGTGAATTTAATGAAATATAATTTACAAATATCAAATATACATGATTGAATTGAATCGAAATTGAACCTTGAGGCATGATGGCCACCATGCCTATAACAAAAGGATAAAAAACTACAGCACAATGAAAATTTAGATTACATAACAAGTCTACATAAAAAAGGGAAGAAGTTGCAAAATTTGGAAAAATTTAATACATAATAGCTAAACAAATTTTATTAAATGTTTTAGATACAATTGAACCTGGTGCCACTAGGTTGTCAAAAAACTTCATATAATTTCTTCAACGATCTTGAAACAAAAAATGCACTATGAAATTTTATTTTCTTTAATAAACCTTAATAAGGATAGCCTAAATTAGAAGCATAATTTGAAATAACTTGAACTTGGTGGTCACTAGGTTATCAAAACACTTGAACTGATCTCTCCAAGATTCATGGAATGAAAACTTCACTATTTTCAAAAAAAAACCTTAAAAGAATTTTTTTTATAAAATATGAAAAATAATATCAAATCCTCTGAGTCTTGTAATTGTTCATGCTCAAATATGCAACAATCGCCATCATTTTGGAATAAAAAATTGAGTGGCCAACATTTTTTTTTCCCCTTCAACATTTGTCTTAAGATTCATTCAATGGTCTTTAGTTTCTTAAACATGTCTCATCCAATATCCCAAAGTTTCAAACACAAAAGATTAACACATTGTAAGATAAAAGTTTAAATATCCATGAGTTTTGTAGGTGTGACAAAAAGTGTGGGAAAAATTCAAAAGTTCATTATTTATTGGCTATCCATGATTTAGATTTGATTTTTTCATTCTTGGAAGGTTGATTATGATAATTTTAAATGAATGAGTCCTTTTTTTAATTATTTCAAAAAAAATTATTTTATTTATTTTCTTGTATCTAAGGAATATAGGATGTATCTAGTGATATACAATATTTGGGGGTGCTCTTTTAAAACAATGAACATTGACCATAACACTAAGTCATTTCTGAGAGGGAAGCAATCCAAGAATTTGCTTCCCAAGGTGTCATCCATTAATCAACATTCTATCACAACAAATCCCTTCTCCTCCTTACCTACTACCAACTTTGTAAAAAAATACTCTTCTTTCTATGCCTTAGTTTTCTCCTTCCATGGTTTTTTTACTAGGTGTTGCTTGTTTGAACCTTAAAATTTAGTCATTGCCCATCTAAAGGCCCTTTGGAAGTCTCTTGTCGATTTATGCTTTTCAATTTCAAAAACTTCAAAGAACTCATCCCAACAATCACGAAGGTTCTACACTGTTTTATCTGTCAATTATTTAAACCTAAAACCTTTTTTAATGCTAGTTAGGAAGAGCTCATCACTAATTTTGTTAGTCAAGTAGATGAGACTAATTATTTGCTTCTTTTTTGGGTCGTTGAGCATGAAGATGACCATTGCCACCTTGTGAATTGAAACCTTCAACATGTGGATGGGAATTTTTTTTACGAAGTTTTCATTATCATTATTGATGAAATGGAACTCTATCGAAGACTCATATGCAAGCATCAACTTCAACCCCAAGCCTTCGAAAAAGTCCAAATTCCAAGCTTTATTTCAAGATAATATTGGTTGACCCCTAAGTATTCACCAGTCACCTTCTTTAGCAACGGGGGTGTGTAGCATGTCAAAAAAATCATAGAAATATGACTTCAAGATTATCTCTAAAAAGATTCAAGGTGGAAAATAATATTATTTGAAAAATGCATAGCAACAACCAACTGTTTTCTTGAAATGAATTGAGAGTCGCTTGGTGGCCATTCAACATCCCGACCTTAGTAACCCTTGGTAGCCACTAAGCATTTCTCAACATTGAGAGCTGATGAATGCCTAGTGGCTGTTAAGTATTCCTTTTCATTATAAATGGAAGATTACCTAGCGATTACTAGGCGTTTCTTTCCATTATAAATAGAAGAATGTTTGGCAACTACCAAATGTTACTCTATAATATATATTGAATAATGTTTGGTGATTGCCACGTGTTTTTCAGTAATATAATCTAAGAAATGGTGATCTCCAAGTGCTCATGTGCAATATAAATTGAGAAGTGCCTAGTGGTCGCCAGGTGTGCCTTAGTAATAAAATGTTAAAAAAATTTGGCAACTGCTAGGTGTTTCTCCTTGATATGGTTTTAGAAACACTTGGCAGTCTTTAGGCGTTTTTGTGCAATATAAATTGAGAAACGCTTAATGGCCACTAATTGTTCCTCAACAATAAAATTTGAAAAATGTTTGAGGGTCATTAAGCGTTTCTTTTCAATAGGATCTTAGAAACACCTAGTGGTTACTAAACATTTCTCGGCAATATAAGCTAAGAAACACCAAGCGGCCACTAGGCATTTCTTGATAATATAAACAAAGAAACGCCAAGCAACCGCCAAGCGTCTTTCAACAACATAAGTTGAAAAACACTTGGCGGCCACCAGGCACTTCTCTATAATATAATTGTAAAAACACATGGTGATTGTTAGGAATTTCGTGACAATATAAACTAAAAAATGTTTGGCGATTGCTAAGCATTTCACTACAATATAATCTTAAAAATGCCTAATGATTGTTAGGTGTTTCTTCACAATATAAACAAAGAAGTGCCTGATAGGTGCATGATGTTTCACTACAATATAATTTAAGAAACACCTGGCGGTCACCAGGTGTTTCTCAATAATATAAGTTGAGAAATGCCTTGTAGTCACGAAACATTTTTCTGTAATATAATGTTAAAAACGTTTGGTGGCAACTAGGTGTTTCCAGCTAATATAAATTGAAAAATGCTTCGCGGTTGCCAAATGCTTCAAGGAAAATAAAATTAGTAGTACCTTGTAATCACCAAGTGCTTTGAGGAAAATAAAACTGGTAGTGCCTAGCAATCGCCAAGAGCTCCAATTCAACAAGTTTAGGAGATTAGTGGACTTATGATGCTTCAATGGCCATTGTGAAATTTTTGAGCTTGTTGATCCTTTGATGTTGAGGTCCTTATTTTTTAGAGTATATGTTTCACAAGAACTTTTTCGATATTTTATGTTAGAGATGGTTTTTGAGTTTGTGATTCTCCTGCATGACATATACTATTGCTAAATTCTAAATACAAATAGAGATGGGTACGAATAATACTCAAATGGATCCAATGATAATGAAAAAACATGCAAACAGTTACATTGATAATCTTATGCACAAAATGAGACTGAAATTCTACGACATAGTTTTTTAGAATTTGACATTGAATCAAATGTAAACACATAGAAACTGTGGGACAATTTCTAATTAGAAACAAACGCATATAAATTATTGAATAATTGTACACAAGGAAGTACAATCACAGAAAAGGCCAATCATACATAGAATGCAAATGACAAAAATAGGGCCAAACATGTTGAAACACATGGAGCGTATGATTAGCTAGACATAGAATAGGACAATCATAGATAGAAACTAACGTTAGTAAATTGATACTTCAAGGACAAGCTCACACAAATTTGGACAATGGTAATGAAATAAATATTGAAGTATAATGAGATAGAAATTAACAAATTCAAAAGTAGACACATCCATGGATACACGCACATACACAAGCATAAGGATTTGTTGTTGCACATAGATTAATTGTTAGAAGTACATAGGATGAATATCTAATAGGAAAGTGCAAAGATTTGGTGAATGTACAAGGTTTGGACATTTGAAAACTATTGGTTTTCATAGGTCTTAGGTGACATTTGGAAGGAAGTTCTAGGTACCTTTTTGGAAATTTGGGATTTTGCAAAATGATTATTTTTACTGAGTGGTATAAAAGGATTCTTAGTCTTGGTTTGCTAATAATTATTTTGTGCAAGGAAAGCATCGAAAGTGAAGATGAATTTATTGTGCCCGAGACTTTTTTATTTTGTATTCTATGTGTTTATCGTCTATCCTATAATGCCCTTGAATTGTAAAAGAGAAAAAGGATGAAAACCCATCCTTCATTTCTTTTGTCTCTCCTAAACCCTAAAATTTTAAAAAAATACTAGTAGATGAACACATACTTGATAGTGGGATTGCTTGTTGGGTTTTTGGGCGACTTTGGAATGTGCTTGCCGAGAGTTGTCACGAAAAGAGATTGTTGAATGCACTTTTAAATGTTCTTGCTTCACTAAGTGCACTTTCGAGCTAAGCGCACTTCCTTCCTTCATTAAAAGAGTGTGAGAATGAAAGAGGGAGTGAGATGGTGAGAAAAAGTTTGGTAGAACATGAGAAAGTGAAGGAGTGTGGGGTGCGAGAGAGAGGATAATGAAAATGCGAGAAATTTAGGAAGTGTGAGAGGTTGAAAGCATGTGAGAAAGAGAGAATGAGAGCAAGAGAGAAATGGAGATTGAGAGAATGAGAGTGAGAGCGAAACCCTAACTATTTTTTTTTGAAGAGTGACATTGGGATGGATGCAAGATGGATGGAGCAATCTATTGAAGGATTAAAGGATGGATGGATGGATGGATTAAAGGATGGATGGAATGTCAAAAAACATTAAAATTATGGATTATATTTAATATGAAAAAAACAATTATGAAGGTGGAAGGTGAAAAATATGTATCCAAAAAAAGATGAAAATAATTTGGACGGAGCGATCAACAGATGGACGGATGGTTGGATGAAGGGATGGATGGATGATTGGATGAAAGGATGGATGGAGGATGGATGGATGGATGGATGGAAGGATGGATGGAGTGTTGAAAAACATTAAAATTGAGGATTACATTTTATATGCCAAAAACAATTATGAAGGTGGAAGGAAAAAATATATCCAAAAGGAAAATGAAAATAATTTGGGGTTTTATTTTTTCTTTGTCAAAAAGAAATATCCATGTTGAAGGAAGAAAAATTATAATTGGGGATTATTTTTTTGGCTAATATATAATATATATTTACGTTTTAAGGGAAAAGATGAAGACTAAAGGTAGAAAGTCTTGAAGAATAAAATTTAATGTAAAGTATGAATAATGATCATTTAAATTAATTTACAACCCAATGTGCAAGGATCTTATGGTTTTATGGTAAGATTATTGCAATAATGTTTGAGTGGTTTAGGGTTTAGGTTAAACATGCTTAATGTTTGAAGGTTATGAGGATGTTGGGTTTAGGGTCTAGGGTTAAGGGTTTTACAAGATTTGTGTTTTGGGTGTGACTAAGGTATTATGGATTTAAAGTTAATGCTTGAATTTTCTATAATGTCACATTCCAATTTAAAGTTTTGGAGAATTAAAGTTTAAGGTTTAAGGTTTTTTGGGTTAAAAATATGGAACTTTAAAAGTTTGGAGGCAAATTAGGGTTTAAGGTATTTAAGGTTTCAAGGTTTCAAAGTGTTTTGAAGTTCAATAAATTAATAAGGTATTAAGGTTGGAGGTTAAATTATGGTTTAAAGGTTTAAAGGTTTACGGTTTTGAAGGTTAAATTGTGCAATTCAATGTTATCATTTCTTGGATTCTTGATGTCATACTGGAAATGAAATAGTGTCAAATTCCCTCATGAATGTGAGGATGTCTGAAGTGATTTAAGTGTTTGAATTTATGAGATAAGACTTTTGCAATTAATGTTTGTCATGATTATTTTCCTTAATAAATCTCTTTTCAATAATTTTTTGTTAATCGTCTCAACAAAAGTGATATACAATGGATAATGTGAAGATAAATATGCAAGATAAATTTTCCTTCATTTTTTTAATGAATAATTCATCATTAAATTATTTTTATTCTGGCAAATGTCTAGATAACATTAGACAAAAATCAAGGATAAATTATTGGCCTACATTCCTTTTCAATTAATTTCTCAAAAATTTAATTACTTTCGCAAATTGATAAAGAATGTAATGTCAACACAAAGATCAAGAACAAATTGGATTTAAATTCTTGAATGAATAATTCATGATATTTGTTTTTTACCAAATGTGATGGAATGGGTAATGTGAAGACAATGACCCAAGATAAAGTGGATTAAATATCTTTCTAATTGATTTATTGATTATGTAATATTATAATTATTTAAACAAATTTGATTATGGTAACAACTATTTTAATGTGAAGACAAAGATTCAAGACAAACTGGCCTCATAGTACAAATTGTGTTTTTTGAATAATTCTTCATTGATCTTTTAACAACAATTTTGATACAATCATTGATAATGGTAAAACAATTTGAATCTTCCAACTCTAAATGGCCTCCACATCTTTTGAATAAATGTAACAAGTTCATATTTATCATTTTAGAATAAACTCAATCAATGGATAAATTTTTTGTGAAGACAAATATTTAAGACAAAGTGACCTTTGAATGTCAATTTATTAATTACTTATTTATTATTTCAAAAATAATTTTGATATAATCATGGATAGTGTGAAGACAAAGATTTTAGACTAAACGGCCTCAATTTGATACATTGATGGATAATGTGAAGACAAAGATTCAAGACAAACAAGTCAAATTTGTGGTCTCAACCTCTTTTGAAAAATAATTATTACTTATTTATTAGTTGAGAAAATTTGATACAATGGATATTAAATTTAAATGTGAACACAAAAATAATGGCCTAAGTTGAAGTTAATGTCAAGTTCAAAATTATTATTACTTAATAAATAAATAAATTCATTTATTTAAAAAATTGATATGTCAATTAATAATATGTTGATCTGGACAATGTGAAGACAAAGATCCAAGACAAAGTGGCCTCCATAGCTTTTCAATAAATACAAGTTATTTATTACTATAAAATGTTTTTTGAATCAATGGATAAAATTGGGAAGACTTCAATAATTTAGATTCAAGACAAAGCAACCTCAATAGGTGAGTCTTTTGAATAAGTACTTAATATTATATTAATTTATTATTTTAAAAAATTCGATACATATTTGCTAGTAAATAATGTGAAGACAAAGATCCATGACAACTTGTGGTTATTAAAGGAACTTTAGGGTAAATTTTATGATCCATGTGTAGAGTATATTAATGTTGATAACTTGTTTGAAGGTTTTTTTTTTGTTGAATCATTCAACACAAGGTTTACCAAAACTTAGACTAACAAAGTTCCCATATTTATAATTTCCAACTTCAAGTCTTTTTTTTCACATCAGTATAGTTGTGTATTTTTCCTTTTAAAGTTAATAATATAATTCTTTTGTTGAAAAAAACACATTGCATCTTGAAAATAACATATGAATATTATGAATTTAAATAATATGAATAATGTTTTGTAAGTTGATCATATTAAATTATTTTCATTACTATTAATCAAGAATTAAAGCATCCTAATAACAATGTATCATTTATTGATTGCCAAAACTTTCACATTTGAAGTGTGTTTCCAACTTTCTATAGTTTTTTCATAATAAAAATATTTATTCTTATAATTATTTTGATATTAACACATTGTGATAGTTAATATCCAAAATTTTGTAAAATTAATGATGCAATCAAAGATATTAAGGTGTTGAATAGAAAAGAAACTAACTTTTAAGGCTACAAACTATTTCAGTGTCCAAACCTATCAATGCAAATCCATACAACCATGGCATGCATCACATCATAAACATGGTAGGTGAACAACATAGGTAGTAACTCCAATATTTAGGGTAATAAATTTTTTAACATGGAACTTTAGTTAATAATTATATGGTCATATCAACATATTAAGCTTTCACATTCAAATTATGTTAGATTGTTTGTTATCACAACTTTCCCAATTGTCAGTTAATATCCATAATTTAGTTTGATTACTAAATTTTACCAGACTTTGTGATTAATATGTATTGAGTTATATCGCAACCCTAACCTTGGGCTCACGACCAAGGCAAGGGCCTGCAAGAGGGCGAGACAAAAGGGAGACCCGGAAGGCACATCTTATACTCCCGAGAATGTAGGAGAGTGTGAGAGAATGAACCCTCACATTCCCAAGGCAACTCCCACTTGGGGAGTTGGAGTCTCGAAAGATTCCCAAATTTTCAAGGAGTGATTGTAGGGGTCAAAACCCATTGGATTGAAAAGTTCTTTATATCATTGGAAATTTATTGAAACGTATATGTCTAAAATGGGCTTGCATCACCCATTTGGACATCTAAAACACAAGTCATGGCCAAAAGAAAGGATGGGAGTCAAATTGACAGTTTGACTCTTAACCATTAAAAGTCGGGAATTGACTCGATTTCCTTGCGTGCAGGTGGCATGCAACATACCATTAAAAAGCTCTCCATGAAGGCTATAACTTTGCTTGGGACCTCATCTCACTCAGAGGTCTACACACAAAGTTATGGGGCTCGAAAGTTGCAGGAGTCCTGATTTTAGTAATTTCGGGATTCCCACTTGGGAATCCCGAGACAAAAAGCCATTTGGATGTGGGCCTCATGGAGAGGCACAGAGTATACTATAAGGGGGAAGGTGGTGGCTTCCCCCAAGTCCAGGCTGTGGTGAGTCTTGTGAGTTCGAGTTTGCCTATGGCTCGTTTTAGCACCAAAAATGTTCCAACTATGCACTAACCACCTTGTGTTGGTTTTGTGCAAGTCCATGTGAGTAGTTGATGCTTGTTAATTTTCCTAGTCCTATTTCGGATCTCCAGCATGCCCTCTACCCCTCAAAGTGCTATGAGCCAAGGAGCATGCCCCAATTCCTTACTCTTTCGCTATTCAATCTGGATTCACATTTGAGTCCATTAAGGAGCTTGGGGGTGTGTCAAGTTATAACTAGACACATAATCAATCTAAGTTGTCATTGGATAAAATACATATTAACTACACCCAATGTTAGTTTACTTTAAATCAATCTGTTTAACTTCAAACTAAATGTTAATAAGTTAAAATTTCTTGAGTTTAAAATAGGGTAAATATCACATTGTACACAATCTAATAAACAAAGCAAAGATGTGTCTAAATGGGAAGAATGAAAATTTTAATTAGATTTTGGTTGAAATTGGCAATGTACATATTATAATATGTAGAGAAGACTAAAATGTGTATCTATCCATTATTGTTGAATAGATTGGAAGTCTTATAATATGTAAAATCAACCAAAGAAAGTAAATGTAGTTAATACAAAACATACCATGACGATTTTTCCCCCCTAGAGTCTAGTACCCCATGTGTTTTAGTTGACATGCTTAATTGTCATTATAAATTTAAATATTAAGGAATTTTCCAATAATAAAATGTAATTAATTATTGTTAGACTTCTAAATAAATTTGTTCAATTGACTAGAAAATTTAGTCTACATCAAAATTACATATTAATTTATATACTTAGTTCAATAAATACCAACTATAATATTTATATCTTAATATAATTTTCATGTAAGTCTAGTTGTTTTGCCTTAGAAAATTCATGTGATGCACATAATATTAAGTCCTAAAATGGTAGTATCACTCCATGCAATGAATTTCAATCAAAGAGGCACTAGACCACATGGTGCCCATTAGGTCTATCAATTTCCACTAGCACATCCTAAGAAATGGGATGTAAATTCATGATAAAAGTTCCAGCTTATATTAACAATTTCCTCATCATTTTGATTTAAAGTTCCCTAATACACATAGTTTCATAAAATATCAATTATGTGTTAAGGGGTAAAAATCTCTAAACTAATTAAAAGTAAGGGCATATGCATCAAGCTAGTAACTTGTTTAATTTGTAATGAGTTCTTGCATTTTGAAGGATATGAAGTTGAAGGATAACTTATTTACAACTTTTTTTCAAATATGATTTAACACCACATTGATGTGCATGAAAATAGTTAAAGAAAAATCATTGTTTTTTAATATTCAATTACTGAAAAAAATATAAATTTGACCAATATTCGTGAATTAAGGGGCACCCACCAAAATAGTGGTCATTCACACTACAATAGTGGACATCCAGATCAAAACAATATATTAACCATGATTAATAGGCTAGTAGAATTTAATTGGGCTTTCACATCAAAATATTGAATCAAAAAATGAAATATTAACCATGACATTGTAGGTTAAACTCTAGTATATTTCAAAGAACATCAATGTGGGAGAGAAGGTATAAAAAAAGATGGTTGCCATCTTGTGTTGAATTTGGAATGTTGGTCCTCTACTCAATGACCATGGAGTGCAAATTTTATTTTACATGTGTTGAAATATATTATTACACATTTACATTAGATAATTAGTGTAAAAGTGAATAAAAATTATAAATTCAAAAAATTCCTTTGATTGGAGAATATTGTTCCTCATAACTATTACATGCCCCATCTATTTGACCCTTAATTTAAATGGAATAATATTCTTATAATATTATTAACCAAGGATAAGATATGGGGATATTCCATACTAAGCATTTGGGCAAATATTAATGATAATAGCCATAAATGTGCTAAATTCCATAAAATTTGCATAGTTTTGAAATTGAAAGGGGTGAGGACTGTGGACAAAAGGGTTTGTTGGGATATTATAAAATTGAAGGGGTAATACTATGTGCACCAATTTTCAAGCCAATTTTCAATCCTTTTTCCATTCAATTTGTTTTAGTATCCTATTTAAGTGAAATAACACATATTTAATTAATTTAAGACTTTGTAAAAGTCCAAAAATCCAAACAATAACTTGACGACATTATATTTATTCCAATTTTCAATTATAAATCACTTGATGGACACTAGGACTAGAAGGAAAAGTTTTTTAAAAAGAACATAATTTAGCCTTGTGGATATGTCTTTAAATCTATCCATGAAGGAAAAAATAAATTTTAGAAACAATAATATGTAGGATTGTTGATCATGATTTATTGCAGCAAGAGTAAGATCTGATTTGAAAAATAAAGAGCAAGACCCACATTGTATAATAAGTCTAGTGCTATATGATATCAATAAAAACTTCAAAATTGTGAGCTAACTTTTTCTCTAATAGATGAGTTGAAATCATGAGTTTATGATGATGTTGATGAGTTATAGTTTGATGATGAAAATAATAACATGGCACGAATGTTACAATGCTAGCTAAGAAAGTCATAGATTCGACTACATGTTAAGCTAAAAACAAATCCAATTATGCAAATGTTCTATTTTTCATAGTTGTTGAATTTTTTTATCAACAAACATTATGAAAATGGAACATTTATTTTACACAATTAGATTTATTTTGAACTCAATAATGTAATTTAATCTATAATTTATCTTTAATTGTCATTGCAACATGTGCATCAAGTTGTTAAATTGTTGTTCTTAGGAAAAATCTACAACCCTAAATTCAAAACCATAAACCATGACCTCAAACCCCCTAAACCCCAAAATAAAAATATGTTGAATGGTACACCACATCCAAACCAAGGTATGATTCACCTACAACAACACAAACAATAATTTTGACATGGTGGCCATTAAGAAGATAACTTAGAGAAGAGAAAAAATCTTGAAAAATTTAGTAAAAAATGCAAGTTATAACATAACAATTTTGATATCTATTGGGTAAAATGCCTTCAACATAGAAAAATGAAATGTAATAGTATACATAGAAAAATTGTATATACTATTGCATTCCATTTTTCTATGTTAAAGACAAACATATATATAGACACATAAAAACCAATTAATTAATTAAACTATGACTATATATTTTAGTTTCAAATTCATATTTGAACTATTTTGAAAAAGATTAAAAAAAAAATACAAACATAATATTCACTTGAAACACACACATGAAACACCCCATGAAACAACATAAACACTTACACTGACACTTGCACAAAAAAACACATTAAAATATGTACTGCACAACAAAATGTCTATGACATACATGTGTAACATATAACTTTATTTATTTTTTTTCAACACACATCCAAATGAATCTAATTTTGAGAATTGTCATAATATGTACCTCACACCAAAATATGTATGACATACATGTGATGACATACAACTATATCTATTCTTTTCAACACATATTCAAACAAATTTAATCTTGAGAATTGTCATAATATGCACCACACACCAAAATATTTATGACATACAACTGTATGTATTCTTTTCAACACACATTTTAATAAATGTAATTTTGAGAATTGTCGGGATATGTATCACACACCAAAATATCTATGACATACATGTTATGACATATAATTGTATGTATTTTTTTCAACACACATTTAAACAAATCTAATATTGAGAATTATCATAATATGTACCACACACCATAATATCTATAATGTACTTGTGATGACCTACAACTTTATGTATTCTTTTCAACACACATTTTTTATAATAAATATAAATAATGAAAAACACAAACAAATGTAAACACACATTCACATACATATATATACAAACATACACAACCACACATCCAAACATTCATATACATCTATACATAAATACAACTTAGACTACATATAAATAACAAATATCATACAATTTACAAATTTACAATGATTTAGTTGATGTGAATGCAAATTTCATTTAAACTATGAATTAGGACATATTCATACAACAATGATTTTAAAGAAAAATCCAACATGAAATATTATCATAGTAATGGAAGAAAATTATGTCATTATTTATTCAACCCAATAAATTAATTTTTGACAGTAAACCCTATAACTCATCTTTAAACCATAAACCCTAAATCTAAACGCTATACATTAAACTCAAAAAAATTATATAAATATCTCAAATATGAACCATTTAATAAGTATATTATTACCTTTCAATTATTTATCAACGACTAGTGTAATATCCTGGATTGATAAATTAAGTAATTTCTTATCTTTAATTTAGTATTGATTTTGAGTGCATGAACATGGGACAATTAAGTAAAATATTTGATAATTACATAATAATTGACTACTGACATTTTAATATGTAAATTCATTTAAATATACGTCAAGAAATAACTTGTTATGAAATATTGAGTAGTCATTAATTAATTTAGAGGCATGTTTAAAAAATGAATTCATAGAATTAAATACCCATTTATTAATCAGAAATAATTATTAAAAATATAAAATATAATAATTATTATTCAATTAATTTAGATTTAATCTTTTTGTTGTTGCAAATTTTTCTTTCAATAAGCTTTTATTGGAACAAAAAATAAGTCGAAAGCAATACAAATTTGTATTCTTAATTATCCTCTTTTTAATCCCATTTTAGTTTCCAATTCTATAGAACATGTGTAATGCATTCTAACAAAAAATAAATGTTAAGACTAGTTTATATCATGCTTAGGAATATTATTTAATATTTGACGTAAATTATTTTTAGAGTGTTAAATTTCAGGGTTTAGGTTTTGTGGTTTGCAATTTTGGAACCATCTCATCCATTAATAATCATGAAGTGGAGATGCCACATTCAACATTCATTGTTACAAATCCTTAACAGCGGGAGATTTGTCATACATAAGTTTCATGCCCCATTTTTGCAATGGTAAGGTTTAGGTTTGAGTGTGATTTTTAGTGTTTTTTTTTAGACAAGACAAAGTGCAATCGTGTTTTTTATCAATAAGATTTTTCAATGTAGGAGTGAAGTGAGGTTAAGGTTTGGGAGAAGAATTTGGAACGCCAAAAAACTAGAGCTTTAGAAGGGATCGAAAGCAAGAGAACTGAAAAGATAAAGTGTAATCGAACTTTCCATCAACAATTTTTCTCAATGTAGGAGTTAAATGAAGTTAAGGTTTGGGGGAAAAATTCGAAATACCAAGGAGTTGGAGCTTCGGAAGGCATTAAGGGCATGAGAACTGAGAAGACAAAGTGCAAACTAACTTTCCGTCATGAAGTTTTCTTACTATAGGAGTTAAATGAAGTTAGGTTTTGGGAAAAGAATTTGGAATGCTAAGGAGTTGGAGGTTCAGAAGGGATCAAAGGTAGGGGAACTAAGAAAACAAAGCATGACCCAGCTTTCCATCATGAATTTTTCTAAATGTAAGAGTCAAATGAAGTTAGGGTTTGGGGGAAGAATCTGGAATGTTAAAGAGTTAGAGGTTCAGAGGAGATCAAGGGTAGGATAACTGAAAAGACAAATGGGAATCCAGCTCTCCATCACGAAGTTTTCTCAGTGTAGGAATGAAGTCAAGTTAAGGTTTTGGGGAAGAATTTGGAATGCAAAGGAGCTAGAACTTTGGAGGGGATGAAACGTTAGAGAATTGACTAAACAGAGTGCGATCTAATTCTCCTTTAGGATGCTTTCCAATGCCGTATGTATTGTAGGGCTTCATAAAAATGAACTCTAGGGTGAAATTCTGCAATTCAAAAACCTCCTTTGAATAGCTTTTCGATATAACTTTTTCACCATTCCTACCTATTGTTCTTTAAATTTCTCAAATCCTCACATCAATCTTGCAATCAATTAACATCACAAGTTTGTTGAGGATTCTAAAACATGGGTTTGTATGTTTAGAAACATGTTGCGTTGATGGGATTTAAAAATGTCTTTCAGCTGGAAAATATTGTTTCTATTCGATCCCACCTTTCAAAGAAGGACGGAGCCATCAAAAAAATAGGTGAGTACTTCACACTTTTTTATTAACATCACAAATATTACATAGCTATAATAATGTACAAAATTGTTGAATAAAATTTTCGCAAAATACCTAACAGCTTTCAGATGGTTCTATTACATCAATTAATATGATGGGAAATACCAATTGTTACATGGTCCTAGGGAAAAATAATAAATGCCTAATGGCTGCTAGGCATTTTCTAATAACCAATTGAAAGAAATTACAAAAAATGCCTAGTGATACCCAAGGGTTTTTTCAATTTGGAATTGATGAGAACTCTTGGCGATCACCAAGTGTTTTTTAAATTGGAAATCATAGAAAATGCTTGGCGGCCACCATGCGTTCTTTAAATCCAAAATCCATGAAAATGCTTGGTAGCCGCTAGGCATTTTCTAGATTTGAAATCCATGAAAATGCTAGGTGCCCACCATGTGTGTTTTGCATCGGAAATGCTAGAAAATGTGTAGTGTTTGCAAGGTGTTTTTTGGACCAAAAATGCTAGAAAAACGCCTTTTGGTCTAAAAAACACCTGGCCGTCACCCATTTTCTAGATCGAAAATGTCAAAAAATGCTTGGTGGTTGCGAGTTTTTTTTGACTTGAAAATGCTAAAAAACACTTGACGAGCACCAAACGTTTTCAAGATTGAAAATGCTAGATAATGCTTGGTAATTGCCAAGAGTTTTCTAGATTTGAATTACTAGAAAATGCCTGTGGCCGCTAGGTGTTTTCTAGTTTAGAAATGTTGGAAAATGCCTTGTGGCCACTAGATGTTGTTAAGATCAAAAATGCTAAAAAACACAAGGCAGCAACTAGGCATTTTCAGGATTGAAAATGCTAGAAAACACCTAGTGGGTGCTAGACGTTTTTTGGATAAAAAATGAAGGAAAATGCCTAATAGTAGCTAAGTGTATTTTGGATTGGAAATGCTAGAAATTGCTTAACAACCACTAGGCATTTTTTGAATCAAAAATTGTAAAAAATGCTTGGCATTTTTTGGATTGAAAATGCTAAAAAACTCCATGTGGCCACAAGGTGATTTTTGAATTAGAAATGCTAAAAAACACTTGGTGGCCATTAGGCGATTTCTATGATATCCAATTGAAAATAAACATATGAAAGGCTTGGAAGCGAAGAGGCGATTCTCGTGATTCCTTTTATTTGGAAATCTAAATTTTTTTGTTGGTTGTCATGTGTTTTCTGCAACTCTATAGAAATAGCATTTTCTAAATGGCCCCTATGCATTAATCCAAAAAATGTTTTTTACGCCAAAGTAATTGTGTAAAATCAAGTGTGTCGTAAAATATTATTTTGGAATTTTTTTTGTAATTTGTGGGGTGAAATGCAAGCTTTCTTAATGTAATATTTTCTAAAGTGTTTTGTAAATGGTGGACATTCAATTGAAGTAAATAGAAAAACAAAACCTTTCCTAGTGAAATGGGTGGTTCATTGAAGGGTTCGTTTGGGGGCTCAAGGTCTTGCTTTAAATTAATTCTTAATAGTTACAACAACAACATTGCTTAATAAAATAATGTTACAATCAATAGAATCTAAATGAGAATATTTAGGAGGATAAAGTTTAAGGTGAGGATTAGGAACCCTTGAAACAATAGGGCCTTAAACTTGAAGTTCAATGGAGGCTTTGGGGCCATGATAATAGTTAATGGAACACACAAAAGGTTGAACTTTTTAGCTATTGAAAATTCAACAAACTTCAAAAATAAGCTTGCAAACAAAACAACCAAGAGAAAGCACGCAAAAACAAATTATAAGTTGAATTAAAAAAAAACTTATAACTAAAGAGTAATGTTTGATTGTTTGCTCCTTTTGTTCCAAACATGACAAAACCCAAAACAAAAAAACAAAAAAGTGTTATCTTTTCTTGTAGGTTGCAACAACAAAATCAAAACATGACAAAATCCAAAATACAAAAATGTGTAAAATATTATGGAATACCAAGGCATCTGACAACTCACACCCTATGATGCAGAAGTGATAAAGCCATCACACACATGAACACAAAGAAAATTATTTTTTCTTTGTTTCAACCCTAAGCCAATCGTCCCACTATTTTACAAAATCCCCATGTTAATGAAAATGTTGATGAACCTTGGAATCATGGGGTGTTAAAGTTTCAATGTGCATCAAGTTTCAACCTACAATCCATTGCTTCAACCCCAATTACTTTGACAAAATCCTAATTGTTGACAATGAAGATGATGAGTAACTATTACAAATTGTGGGTGCAATTCATTAGTTCCCACTCAGTAAATTGGTAAATTCATTACTTCCCCACTAGGTCCTATTCACTTTAACCAATGAATTCACTATTTTCTCACTAGGTCTTGTTCATTATAACTAGTGAATTCATTCAATATCTAGTCAAAACATTTAGTGTACAGGGACAAGCATATAGGGACACCTTTTGTTGTAGTATAACAACAGTCCTAAAGTTAATCTAAACTCCTTGGAATGTTGATTATTGAAAGCTTATGATATGCATTCATGATTCAATTAAGTAAGAATTAGGATTCATGAGGCACACAATACATGACATGCATATCTTGTTCGTTGACAATGAAGATGATAAAAGCATTGAACTCCAAGTTTGATCCTTGGAATGTTGATTTTCAAAGCTTTGATGTGCATTCACAACTTATTAATCACTTAGGATTAGTCAAGATTCATGAAACACATAATACATATATGAGGAATCCTAACGATTAGTGATGAATATGACAAAAGTCTTGATTTTTGAGCTTTGGTCTCAAAAGGTTGGAATGTCAAATTTTGAAACTATGATGTGTGATCATGATTCAATCAGTTTAAAGTTAGGATTCATCAGGCACATAATAATAAGTATGGGTAACATTACAAGGTAGAACTATAGTATATGAGTTTACAATTCATCAATCATGAAGGCACAATGTTCACAATTCATCGCTCAAGTTTCTTGTAGTTGCAAACTTCCATGTTGTTATGAACAATGTGCATTGTAGACTCCATGAACACATAATTACTTAGTAGACTCCCACCTCCTTCGTTAAGTTTAAAGCCTTAATGAATTACAACTATAAATAAAGATGTTTTGGTGAATTTGGTGGCCATGATTATGCCAAAACATAGCAACCTAACATGCCTTTACATTGAAATTATGTGAATTACATTTTCATGCACATGAATTTTCAATGACCTCATTTCTATTTATTTTCTTAGCTATTTAACAATGTGACCCTTTAGAGTTCTCACTTTTAGTGCCACTCATCAATGTTTGGGTGAAATAGCTAGCAACAATACCTTTTTCAAATTCCCATTTTGGTGAAAACATTTTGTAAGAAAAAAATTCTTTGGTGTTAGACTTTTTTATGGGTTGTTTTTTGGTGAAATTTTGCCCCAAAAAAAGATTGTGTATCACTGTTGAGTGGGTACCCACTTTGGTGGGTAAGAACTAATGGTTCAGTTTCTAATAACTTGGACCAAAACGTACCCACCAATTTGAAATTGCCTTATTTCAAGAATTGCAACAAAACACAGGGCAGAACTAGGTGGAGACTTAAGTCATGGTTCCATTTTCACATTTGAAAAATCTGGAACCCAACAATTTGAACTGCAAATTGGTTTTGACCTAGAACTGAATCATTTTATTTTTTTGAATTTCAAATTCTAGTTTTTCTTTTAGGTATAGGGTGTGTTGTAAGCACTCACCTTCTTTCCCATTTCCTATCACCCCCTGCCTTTTCTCTTTGTAAGTTTGCATATTGCTTTGAAGGCATGTCCCTATTTTTTCACTTTGCATTTATTTTCTCTTTCATGTTTAACCTTCCCTTTCCTTTAAGTTCCTTGAATGTTTTTTGTTTTTTGTTTTCCCCAATTGATGCTCAAGTCACTCCTCTCCTTTGAGCTTCAAAAGAATTAAAACCTAACCAAGGACTAATTATAATCTATTTGAATTCTAGTTAGAACTATTAACTATGATTTGGTTAACTATGAACCATCCAAACTTAAAAATGATAAAACTAGAGGGCAAATGGCCAACATTTGAAAACCCAAACCTGAAGTGGATACAATTTCTATTTTAAAACAAGAAACCCACCTGAAAGCAGAACCTTTTCCATATTTAGTTACAGATTTGAAACCAGAGGTTTTGCTGAAAATGTCAGAACTGCTGAACATTGTTCCACATGAGAATCAGATTTAATAGAGTTTATTTCAGAATTTTCAGAGCTAAGGTGTGGAAGATATTGATTTTTGGGTGAATTTTGTTGCTGGAAATTCAAACAAATTGCAAAAATTGGGTTTGGAAGGAATAGTCAGTTGAGCCCTCAATGTGTTCATGCTTGGGCCAACAGCACAGGCTATACTTCCTTTGTGATGGGATGCGACTTGGCATCCTAAACTTGATACAAGAGCATAGGTGGTGAATTGGAGTTGTAGGCTCCTGCTGTGGTGGTTGCAGCTCCCCAGTGAAAGGCAAAATTATGCACAGGTTCGTCAAGACAGAAAAAAGAAAAAAGGTTACATAGTGGTATCCACCCAAGATGGTACTTACATGTTTGATTGGTTTGGTGTTTGTTGATTTGATAATCCAAGAAGAATGATTTAAAGATGTGACGTGGAAAAAAATGCACTTGAGATGGTGTGTTCTACACAATATGAACATGAATTTTGGTGTATTCTTGTTGATGGTGTTGTGGGGGCATATTAGCTAGACCTATGAATGCACCCAACCATTTGCAGGAATTGGGTTTAATTTATCCTTTGCTGTATGCATGGTGGATGTGATCTATACATCAACTTACTCACAATTGGCCAAACATGTATGGTTCAGTATGAGTTGGATCAGAGAGTGTGTATTGAGGTGTATAGTTTTGAGTTATTGTTTTAACTTCGATAGTTTTCAAAGTTGCTACTAGTGTTGGTTTAGTCTATAAGGGTGACCTTGTGGGTCTATGTATTGGTATCAAGGAATGTGGTGGGCTGATCTGACCTGAGTAATATCAGCCTAATACCCATGTTGCCACCAATTTCATTAAGATAATGCCACTTTCTTATAAGTTTTGCCTGGTATGATATGAGGAGTACTCCTTCCCTTTTCTTTTCGGTATGAGTCTAATGGTTTTGGTCTAGAGGTATTGATTGCAACATGCAAGTAATGCTAAGTTCTTAATGAAGAAACCTTCATATATGCTTATTGAGTCAAATGTTGTTAATCAAAACTATCTATGAATTGGTACTTTAACCAGTAGTAATTGAACCAGTGACACATGTTGAACTAGTAGTGATAGTGTAACTGTAGTTGACAAAACAGGTAGTTGGTAGAACAAGTAGTTTGCAAACCCTGTATTTGGCAAAAAAGGTCATCTATAGAACCTGCATTTGACAAAACATGTAGTTAACAAATCATATAGCAGATTTTAAAAATTCTGACTGTTTATAATAGTTTTATTAGCTAATTTCTATTAGTTGATTAGAACAAGAAGTTTCATTAACAATTATGACTATTTATTATAATTTTATTGGATATTTTTTATTATTTGATTAGAATAAGAAATTTTATTTGTTAGTTATTGTTTAGGTGATTTGCATGAAGCATTTCAAAGTTCAAATTTAAAATATAAAGGAAGGATGTTAGAAAATGAAAGATATTAAATTTTTAATTTTCATATTTATTCTCTAATTTTTTAAATGTATGCACTTTGATTTCTTAATATAGTTTTGTATTTTCATTACAAGTTGGAGTACCTATTAGCATTGAATAATTTGTACCTGTTCAAAATTTAAGAAAGGAGATTTGGATAACGTGGGAAACTTTTGATGTTAATTTGATTTTGTGTTTTTTTTTCATTAAAAATATGAAAGCATTTTCTGTTTTAGCAATATCTTTCTTAAAACTATGTGCAAATTGAGTACATGTTAGTTTAAGAATTGTAAATAGTTCTAGTTTATTTAGTGAATGTATTTGTCTGTTGTTATAAAAACCTATTGCTAAAAAAATCAGAAATTAAACAACCTTAATGAGAATAGAAAAACCCGTTAACGAATGTGCACATTAATAATCCATAATTATCTTTTCAACCAATAAAAAATTAACATTACTTCTAAAGTACAATCTACTATTGTCCACCAAAATACTAATATCAATAAACTCTTAGAAAAGTAAAATAATCAGTAATGAAAATAAATAAAATTTATAATAATGATCATGAAAGACTGGTCATTTCATAAAGTCATTCTTAAGGGGGGGGAGGAGGGGGGGAAGAGAGAAAAAGATGGTGGTCCACTTTTCAGTCTTTCTAATTTGATTTAGGTCAAGAAAAGGTGCCCAATCTAATCGGTAATATATATAAATATTATGTATATATTCAAAGTCACTTATTTGTAGCATGATTTCTAAATGATTTTGAGAAAAAAGGAAATCAGGGGGCAAATATTTGGTTGGGGGGAGAGGGGGTGAATACTTTCTGGAAGGCAATGGTCAGGGGGTCAGATTTTGAGCTTTCCCAAGAATCACAAGATTCTTGGGGGCCCCAAAGTGAGTGCTTTAGTTTTTTTTCTTTTGGGTGGGTATTCTTGAATGTTGAACAAACTATTCAAGGAAGATGTTGACTCTCATATTCATATAATATACTTATGTGTAGATTATGCAAAAAGAACGGGAAGTCCTTTCACCCTAATAAGTTGAGCTGCAAAGGATCCACGAATTTGTTTAGAGAAATCTTTACAGGCTAGTTGTGTAGCAGATCTAATGAATTGATCGTCTTGAACTGTTGATTGAAGAGCAAAAAAAAACTAGGGGATTTGAATGCAATGCACAAGTGGTAATGGAGTGAAACAAAAAGACAAATTCTTTGTCCAAGTTTCCTGATTTGTTAAGGTGTTTATGATTAAAGAAAAAGGTAGTTGTAGAGTCTCGAGTTGAGCCTTGGATATAGTACCCATTTCAGTTTTGGACTAGATGATACCTGGAATGTAGCAGTTGAACTAAAAATGAGCTTTCATGCTTTTTGACCAGAAAAAAAATTCATTCCAAAACTTTACCAAAAAAATACCCTTCAAGTTGTTGCGAAAGGCTAATAGACAAGAAAGAACATTTTGAAAATCATGGGGCTTCCACAATATGTTTCTGGACTGTTGTGATCATTAGTGAATTGATGGTCAAGATCAGAACGCTAGTGAGACTATTAGGAGGGAATCCAGCATTGTTAATTTTTGACAAAGGGTGTCACATTGTCTTTTGATAGACAATAATTTTTGACAAAGGGTCTCTCCTGTCTTTTGATGGACAATATTTTGTTTACCAGTCTTTGATGGGTTGGTACAACTTCAACTTGTCTTTTGAAAGGTAAGAATAAAAAGTGACAAGTAATGATAATTCGCCAGTTTTGAATAATAAAAAGGCAGATTCAACTTGAAGGTTAGTACGCAAAATCAAAGCACATGTTGCAAACAAAAACATTACCTTGAAATTCTCAAAATCACAAACAAAACTGATATCCAAAAAGTATTGGAAAAAAAGGTACAATTTAAGTGAATAGGAAATATGATAAAAAATCATTGTCTCCCTTTTATAGGAAAGAGTCAATCCAAGGCTAGGATTCATCTATCTTGCACATTCTTCCATTCTTGAAATGCAGCTGACCAATCAATATTGATTGCAATGATATCGCACAATGACAAACGCATCAATACAGCCAAAGTATTCATTATAAGTGGCATGGGAGGAGGGAGCTTGACAACCTGAATCCTTGACATATAAAAATCCTTGACTTCTTATTGGTCAAGGCATGAACTGCCCTTTTTGTCTTAGGGGTACCTGTTTTCACTCAGTGCCATTTGTGAGTTGCCAAGCCGAAGGCATTTTAGCACTGATCTGGAGTATTTCTCTTCTTTGTATTAATAACTCTGGTGACTACCTCAACCCTCACCACTAGGGCGACTCTCTGTCCCCACATAGCTTGAGCAGATTGGGGTCCAGTTGGGGTTTGAACTCCCAACTGCCTGGCTACACAGCCTTTGCCCACAATAGGGTAGCTAGAGTAGCTGAACATCCTCCCAGATTTGTATATTTGCTTATAATGTGCCAGGGTGAAGCATCAGCTACACTGGCCCATTCACCTTCTTCATTGAGAGGCCTCTATGAGTAACACAAGAAGCCTTAAATTTGGACTCAGAGAACCTTATTTAGAGTACTAGTACAGGACCTGTATTCCATTTGCAAGCGACATGAAAACCTTTCTGGTTTTTACTGTAGTACTAGTAGTGTAGGTGCTGGTTCATCCAAACCACTTACAATATGGGGAAAAATAACATGAAAGCTATGACTGGTATTATTTTTTTCATATTTCTTTTAACCCGCAATATTTATGCCACTTATCTTTTGACAGGTTTGAGAATATTCAATCATGTCTTTTGACAGGTTTTCATTGTTTTTAATGCAAATACAAGTGCAAAAATCAACCCTGGCATCCAGACACGAGTTTGGAAAAGTCTGAAACTTGCAATTATAGGTCTTGAAGAAATTTCCTAGTTTATTTGGATGGGTACCTTACACACAAATTAGTAATGCCTATTCAAAATTAAGAGACACATTAAACATACAGAAGGCTCCTAACAAATATGAGACACCTTACAACAAGATGAGGCTTCTTGTAAGTGTATAATGTAACTCTTGCTCCTCCTACCGCATGAGTCATGATACAGCCATGATAATGTTCACCTCATGTTTTACAATGGTGTCTTCAGATATACTTAAAATAAAATTTCCCTCTTTCTTTACAATGGCCACCTGACTTAATAACGTTTGCCTTTTGCTTTGCAATGGGCAAGTTCCGTTAGTGGGGCATATCAGTGGGGACACTCAGGAGGGAGCTATGGCCTCATCTTATACCCATTATTTGAGAGCAATGCTCCTGCCCTGGAGGCTTACCATATTGTATTGACCACAACCAAAGAATTTCAAATTTCAAACCTATATTTGGGGCAAAGTGCAATGTTTGAAACATCCAATGACCACAATTCAGTTTGATCTAGCACCAAATAAAAAATTCAGATCACCACATCATAATTAACCACTAAATCTATGATCATACTAATACAACATTAATTACTATTTGTGTCATTAAGTGGTCGATTTGTGGTTTGTACTGTTTCCAGCACCATCACAGTTTTGACTACTTATACTTTGGATCACAAGCCTGTACCTAGTACATTCAACTTTGAGCAAGTGGATCCATGTGTTTCTGTCTTCAATTTTGTGACCTTGCTCAAGTGGTCATGCATTAAGTATATTTAGCCAAATTTGGCAATATTCAAAATTTGAAAGTTGAAAAAATATCAACCTTCCATATTGTAGGCAATTGCGACAATTTTCGGAAATTTTTAAATTTGAAATTCGTTTTTAAACACCTTTTAAAAATCAGGAATTTCTGACAAAAAAATTTCTTAACAAAATATTTGGCGAAAATTCATCACAAAAAAAAACACTGTGTGGCACCATGTTCTAAGCAACTTTATAAGGTGTCTCTTGTGGAACCATGTTCAAAAGACTCCCTAACGTGTGTCTTGTTTTGAAGAGGCATTGTTAATGTGTAGAAGCTGTCCTCCACATTAGCCTTTTTTAAACTACTGAAATTTAATAATGTGCAGAGTTTCAATTGCTACAAGCCAGAAAAATTAAAAATTGTCAAATATGTATGTTTGGTTTTGAGTGTGTAACCAAAAATATATAAGGTTGATTAAAGATTTGTACTTCATATCTGGTTTTAAACTTTGTAGCCTGATTTGGTCAGATCTTCTTAGGGATGACGATATCTTTATCTTACATCTTCCTACTAATGACGGTCATTTGGACTTCATAAAAAATTCCTAAGAAAAACAATGCCCCAAATCAGTGTTTGTATTTGGCAATTTTTCATCACATGGCTACCAAAAAAGACATACAAATGGATTTTTTTGATAAAATATGCACAAAAGTTATGCGAGTTTTTGGGTATTGCCATATTTAGACAATGGGTTCCAGATCTCACAGTATAGCAGGATTCCGATATTTTTCCACTCTCCTCTCCACTTGTTGTCAAAATTGGCTAATTCCTATTGTGATGATCACCAATGTGATTACAGAAGAAAACAAATCCTAGTACCAACTAAATTAAGAAATTTAGCTTTGGGGAGTGAGTTTTAGAAGTCCAGGTGGGGCCGCTTCCGAAGACAAAGTATAGGTGATTCATAACCAGGTTCGACCCATTCCTCCTGCAATTTAATGCACTTATTACATTAGAAATTGACACTGGGGGATGGTAGGGAGGGGAGGGGGACTTTATTGGACTGGCTATTAGTGGAAAACTAGGTGTCCTGCATTATATTCCTGCAACACAAATCTGGACGAGTTCCCGCAGTGGGCGGCGTCCTTCTGCTGCAGCAGCTGCTGTTCAAAGCTAGAACTATTAGCCAAGGATTTGACGCACTGGAGGTGAGGGAAAATTACTGTTGATTGGATATGGAACTTCAATCATCTCTAGTTCTGTCAGGAAGCTGGACGCAGCTGGCCATCGTGGAAATATAAATGATCATGGGCTGCAACATGAACGAACGACATCTTCCATTAGGTGGCTGTTGTGATAGGTTCTGTCATAACAGCCCCTTTTGATTAATGTGTTAGTGATGTCCTGATTGTTATATTCTTTCCTGACTTGTGTTCTCTTGCTTTATTAGCCTTGTACTTCTTGTGGATGAGTTCTCATCCCTGCATTTCTTTAATATACAGCGTTTTTCTTCTTTTGAGTACATTTTTCCACTTAACAAAGTTCATAGTCGCTCACAGCTCTCATAACCCCAAATGCAAGAGCTGTTAGTCAAGGTGTAACTCATCTTTAAGGTGATATTTTTCACATTTAAAAAATTAGAACCTATGTCTATCTAGAAAATAGTTAAAACTAGCTAGCTTGTCAAGCTATTAGCATTCATTAGTTTGGTAAGTTATTAGCCCATTGCAACTGTCACAACAGCGCCCATGTCAGTGGCTTTCCTTTAGCTTGATGTGATTACAGCTGCTGTGTGTAGCTGTGATCAGGGCAGCCCAATGGAAAGAGACCCTAATTAACGACAATAGATAGCTAGATGAACTGTAGGAACCTTCGACCTGCACATTTATTTCAACCAGTCGTGTACCTGCCAATTAGTTCATTAAAACTCATGCACTAATTATACGTTGGTATACTCTAAACTAGATCTTGAAACAGATTGTATGTAATTACCCCAAGCTCCTGAGAGAGAAATGTAGAAACTGTTAAGACTTTTCGATCTGATGTTGAATATTGTCGTTTACCATAACAGTGCCGACGACGGTTTTCCTACATGCTCATGCGCGTTGTTGCAAGTGACAGATTAACTGTAGCCAATTATATACATGATTATTAGCCAGGCCTGTGTACCACGGGTCAAAAAAGCCCTGCGGCTCCACCATGTTGTGTAAGGCGTAGGGCGAGCTAGGTGAGCGTCGCACGACATGATGGGCAATGCAAAGAGCATTCCATGACATAATTAAGGTCTGGGGTGTCAAATTCAACAATTTTTTATTTCCATTTTCAACAAACAATTTGGTGACCAGTGACAGTGTATGATTATCACCTGAAGATTATGCCATGTAATATGGTCAAGAACATGTGATGTTGCCATAATCTGCCACGGTCCTACCTTGATCAGTAGGACATTGACATTCTAGGATCATTGTCAGATGCGCGCATCCACAAGGTCAACAATTAGCATCTACATAATGACAGAACTTTTCACGTATCTATTCTAGATCCTGTGCAGCAGCCAATCAGCTAAACTGTAGGTACTAATTCGTTATTCATCCGCGTTGCACCTGCAGCTTCGGTTCATAGGCTCGCAGGAAACTAAGTTGCAATTACGTTTCGTTCATATTAAAAATCAGAATCGGTGCGTTTTGCTTGTTTGGATTTGCACTTTGTTGCTAGGGACTTCAAGCGGTTTCCCCTGCGTCGAGTTTCTTACCGTGAAGAAAACCTCCTTTTCCCAGGGCTACGAGATGACGGAGGCACAAAAAAGGAGTAGAGAGGAGATTTGCGTTTCCCCTCCAACTAGCAAGGGGATTCCTTCATGTATCCTCAGCTTTCCACAAAGGGGAACCTCAAAAAGTTTCTTGTGCTCAATGTCTGCATTACGTTCCCATCAACGCTCCTGAACATAACGTCATTTGAGAAAAAGACCTGATGCCCTGGTGCGAATTTAGCTTCTCGATCGAGTATGCTCTCCTTGAATCGAGAAAAGTAGCTAGACAAGCTGATAGTACTCGCTAGCTATTGCTCTACGTTCAAAGCAAGCTTGTAACTAGCGAAAAAGTTGATAGCATACAAGGGAGGAGTATTTTCCTCAGGGCCCGCATAATTTGTAATCAAACTCTGATCCGTACTTGCAGATCAATATGATCGAGACTTCCACAGCTCTACACCTGATTCTGCAACTGTTTCAACTCAGCAAACTATTTGTCGACTAGCGGCTGTACAAAAGCTCGTGTTCTTTCTAAAACTTTTTCTTCAACGGTTTCTCAACTGCGGAGACCAAAACTTGAATATACACGTCGAGCAGCTACGCACATAGCTGCCGATTGATAAAAAGTACATGATGCAGTGATCTCCCTTAAATCTACAAATCCTGCGCTAGTAAATGATCAGTTGCTCAAGCTGCGTTAACTAAACTATCTTCAGCGTCGCGATGTTGAGACGCATCTCTAGCTGCTGCTGCTGCTCCTAAATCTCCTGCAGCCAGCAGGAAAATCTGATCCTGGCGAACTATCCAATCGACAATCAAACATTCAATCAACCACAGTTCAAGGTCGACCATGGACAAGGCTACGGTTTTGTGTCTTGCCTGTGGGGACTCATTACGGCAGCTAAGTGCACCATCTAAGTTCGCAAGCACGAATCTAGACAAGTGAGTCTGTACTGGACCTCATTCTGTCCACCTCTGCTAGCTTCCCTGAGATTGAGAATGGTCAGTGCTGGTTCTAGGATTATTGGAAGTACTGGGAGCTTGTACAGTCATGCTAGTTGCAAAAGTTGCAGTAGTAGGCACACTGGCTTCTAAAAACTCACAACTAGACCTACCTTCTCCTGCATCGCTTGCTCCGCTACCTACTGACCAGCTCCTGCATGTTGATGGCTCTCCTATCATGTGGGAGAAGAGCCTAGTAGGGTTAGGCTCATTATAACTGCTGTAACTGGGACTCGGCTCCGACGTATTTTCTCGGGTGGTAAGATAGTTTACAAGACCTGTTCTAGTGCTGACTTCGTTAGGAGCATTAATTTGCGAAAGGCGGATCTTGTGATCCGCTGTCGACTCAGGCCACGAGGCAACGCGTGATGGCATCATCATCGGCGTTCGGTTTGTGGACTGGTGTAAACCTAAAGCCAAGTCCCTGCCCACGGGTACTGATTTGCACACTTCACAGATGTAATTACTTGACATCTGTAAGTTGTGATCACGGGAGCTCATCCTCATCGCGGCGTCCGGCAAGGGACTATGTAATGATTCGCGGGATTGCTGATCCTTGAGAAGTCGCGATTTCTCGATCTCAGCTTGAGCATGTTCACGTATTCTTTTAGCATCTGCAAGCTCGGCCTCTGCGATATCCATCTGCCTTTTGGCCATGTCCCTGGCGTGCTCTGCTAATGCTTTCTCCGCCGAGGCTTGCTGAAGCTGCTCTCTGGCTTCTCGCTTTAGAAGCTCCGCTCTTGCTATCTCGTTTTGTGCTTCATTGCTCTCCAGGCGAGCCTGCTCCTTGGTGCGCCTCGCTGCTGCTAGGTCTGACCACGCCGTGTTCATTTCTGTCCTCGCCTGGAGTTGCCCACCAATTATAGCGATTATGTCAACAGTGAATAACTGGACTATAATGAGAGTAAACCGTACACATACGCAAGCCTAATCAAATCTAGAGGATCTGTTTCAACTTAAACCCATTGAAATTTCTGCAGCGCTTCAACAGGATCTAGTATTATTGGTGACGTCAAGGTTGCCGCAGACAATGAAGGTGAGTCTGGGTCGAGGAGACTTAGAATGCCAAAGAATGAGAAAAAGTAGAAGCAGAATCGATCTCATCAAGAGCCCGGTATGCAGCCGAAATCGGCAAGTGCAGCTATATGCTTCTATGGCATTGATAGTCTGATCGAACTTTGTCATTCATTCATTCGGTTTCCAAGGGTAAAGCCTTCTGCAGTGGCGGTGGAAAGTACATCTGTGAAATCCAGATATATATTTCGTACGTCTATTTGAGTACTTAAGACTTGCCTCAGTCAGAATCGCAAGGGGCGGACAGGTTATAAGCGCTAGAGAAAAATGCTTACTTGTTCTCTTGCCTTGTTTGCTTCAGCCAAAGCTGTTGCAGTTAATTCCTTTTGAGCGGAAGCCTCTTCAAGAGTGCGCGCTACAATAAGAAACTCAGAAGGGGAGACATCCTGCGGCAGATTGTCACGTGAATGCTTGTGTACGGGATCACCGGCTGCATTATTATGAGGTTCTTGTGTTGAACCCTGCGCTGCTTGCAGAGCCGATTGCTGCACTGTACTTCTCCTCTGATCCGAAATGAAATTCTCGCGCACAGTTTCTGTCGTTAATACAAGAACCAGTTCAAGTTTTCGCACAAGGCGACCTAAGTTCGATCAGATAAAATCGCAAATCTATAACTGCTGCAAGCTGATTTAGAGATATATGCATAAGGACTCTGGCAAAGTTTATCTCGATCGATCTCAACTGGTTCTCATTTCATGACCGCGGTAAACCGCTTCGACAGAACTGAAGGAATTTCCCGGGAATATATCTCCAATCCACCGGCCAGCTACTATGTACCAAGCAAGAACAGTTTCGATTATCTTGTTAGATACATGCTCAGCTGAGGGCCTTGAGCGCGGACATGTTTCGATTGTTTCTAACTTTCATTCGGATCTAAGGGAAAACAATTCAAGGATATGGTAATTTGTTCCCACCACAACGATCTGACACACCGATTCGCACCTTCCGTCCTTGTGGGCGTTGGATTGAACCGCCGCAGGACTTTGGAACTAGTCAGACATGATCCTAGGTTCGGCACCGGCCTAAAATAAATTGCAAAACTACGTACACGAGCAGCCCGCAAATGTATATTGTGTTGATTAGCAGAAAAGCTGTTTTTCAAGGAAGAGATTCAACAGAATATAGATGTATGCACTATAGTCTAGACTTGTCTCGTACACGCATTGTGATTATAAAAACGTTACGATATCGCTAGTACCTACTGACACTCTTGAGCTGCTTCCTTCTGGATGTGAACACACTAACAACGAATGTAAATGTACCAAGGATATCACGTGATCATACAGCTGATCGCCGCATTGCTAGAAGTAGGTACCTGATTCATTCCGCTCACGAAGATCGCCCTGAGATGTCAAACCGCCGCTTCCATATGGAGTATGATAGCTGGGGTTTGCCGACGCGATCTTGATACCAGGACAATCTGAGCTCCTTACTCGTGCTGCAAGCTCCTGTTGACTGACAGCAATATTATGGCTTGGTCCTTGCGCCCTCGATGTTTCTTCACACCTCCTTGCAAGTCCGAATCTTTCGGTGTTTCGAAAGTCATTGATCATGCTAGCTTTTGCGGAAGCTTTTCTAATTTTCCTTTCTCCAGTCATATCGTTATAAACAGCTGCCTGAACTGAAGTAGACATTGGGAATGACAAAGGCAAATCTACGCTCGTTGCTGTGTTAGAACCGGTCGTAGTGACTGCTACCTCAACAACAGCTGAAACAGCTCGCAACTGTTTGAAGTTTGATATTGCAACTGGCTGTACATGTAGTTTGTCCATTGTGTTTCGATGCGGTTTTGTGTCGATAGTTCCTTCGGGGGTTACGTATTGGACTCGATGCTCGCTTGATATCACCTCTGTAGACTTATTACTGTAGCCTGGACCAATTGTCAACTGCAGGGAGGGTGTGTTGAGCTCGTCGATGCTCAAGCATCTTGGAGCCTGGAGAGACTTGCATTCTGAAATAGAGACCTCTGGGCATATAATTCCGGAGTTTTTAGAACTACAACGAGTGATCTGGGACCTGGAACCCGAGACCCCTTGGAGTCCCATCGTCCCTTGCGCGGTGCTTGCCAAAGCGGCCTCTGATGACTCCGATTCTAGTCTCTCCACCTGCGTCGTTGTCGACGGTAAGAGCTGCTGCAATTCATTGCGTCGTTCCGGAAGCCAAGGCGGAATCACGTTCGTTGCAGCGTGACTTGTAGAGCTGTCGAACCTGGTACTGGCTTGCTCTTTCAATCTCGATGAATGATCCGTGGAAGGAGCTGTATTATCAGAGATCCCCGAAAGTGTGAATAGAGCAGGAGCAGAAGTGTCGGCGCTGGACTGGCTGGGACTCTCGGTGCTAGACACATTTCTACGGGGGGTAGTAGTAGTACTTCGCTGCAAGGTCGACTTGCTGTCATTTCCACTCTGCATGCTGCCTTTCTGTATGGCAGCAGCGCACGTATCCTGGTGCTCGATGAAACTCTCTACCCTGTTGCACGGACCAGGATCAGTTGCACCGTTCAAATTTCAATGGAGTCTGTGACTACCCCAATGATCAATGAAACTGACGGCAAGTGCCCTGCGCATGGCTAAGTTACTCTTCAATACGAGTTCGCCATGATTGTCGACATCGTTTGAAGTCCTAACTATTTAATTGGAGCCAAGAATTGCTAGAATGGGCGTCTTATGTCGACTCACATAATCGAAGGAGCTTACGTAGACTGCACTCTATATATATGTTATTGCAATCTCGAAGACAACCGTATGTAAGATTAAGACATCCTGTTAAGAAGCATTTGACACTAGCTGATCTAGGATTCTGCACTTCGAGAATACTTGATCTGTGCACGTGACTCCGCATTCTTCGTTTGCTAACTTAGTTATGAATTCGTGATTGATTAGTTATCATCTTAATAATTGTGAGGGACGTAAAGGGGGAACCAGCAGCAGAGGTATCAATTCGCGAGTAATTGAGGACATGTACCTTGAAAAAACCTTTCCGCAATCACAACAATGGCCGCGTGTGCCACAGGTCTTCAAGTGGGCTTTGTAATCCGATTGTACAGCATAACCTTTGGAGCATTTGTCACATACCCATTGCTTTTCGGTGCAATGCTTTCTACGGAAGTGTTTTTTGATACCAACTAGGTCGCCTAGGGCGTGTGCAGGGTCGTGATGCAGGCACGTCAACTCGGGGCATACATACACGCGCTTGTGAGTGGCCAACCTAGCCTTCTTGAGCAGCTTCCATGGTACCTGCAGCGGCCAATCACGTCGACAACCATCAAGCCTAACACAAACGCTCGTCATCTAGGTGCTTCGAAGTGCAAAGACGCATCGACCTTGATTGGTCAGTGGACTACTCTATGTCCAGTAGATCCTGAAGAATCCACTCGTCATGATCAACAACCGTAAGGGCACGAACCTTGTGGCGGCGTCTGTGCATCTGCAGGTTTTGATCCCTTTGGAAGCCCTGATTGCAAATCTCACAGATGTATCTGTCCGATTCCATCAAGGTTTTTGGAGACAGTGCCACCACCTCTGCATCTGGATCTGCATATAAATTTGGCATCCAAACCGCGTGCGTGTCAAAAAGGTCACATGACGCCATCGATCAGATCACACTAACTACTCTACGATTCCAGAAGTTTTTAGGATCGACCAAACTTTAAATAACCTCAACACGCAAATTAGTAGTGATCATCAAATTCGTTATACATGATGTATGCACTCTTCTAATGTCCTCTGATGTGCACAACATTCATCTGTCACGTTCTGGCACCGTGAAACCCATAGTAATTGATCAACGTGAGCTCCCGAGAATGCTATGTCGAGGTCGCTCAGGTTTGGGTATCTGATCATCGATTCGTGGCCGGTTTACAGATTGAACTCAGCTAGGTGTAATGTGAATTCAACAGCAATCACTAGAAGGCTTCTCATATGATTGTTGAACTCAGCTAGGTCACCTTGCAAGTCATCACACTGTCATGACATGCCTGGATCTCCAGCAAGATGTGCACGTTTAGTATAAGGAACACAGTAACCTTTTCACTGTAGAGAAGGATGCCGCAGGATGATCACTTTCAGGACTGACTTTCTCTTCAAAAATTCGCACTTCTCTGTTTAACGACCAGACGACGCACACCGAGAAGTTGGGTCCTTCCTTTAAATGCACTTAATATACGACAGCGACGACGGATTTATAGCGTATGACGAAGAAGGCCTTCCTAAATTCGGTCACGGCATCTCACACCCGGGAGTAGAATTCGCGGGTTGATCTCTAGCCGCGGCTCTAGTACGCTTTTCGAGATTGTACATCTGACATCTACTACAGGCTCTAGTCGACTAGCCCGCTAGTGCACCTCGCTCGACCTTTAGATTTTATCGTCTCTACATCTGCCGAGTCCAACGATATTCCTTTAACATCTAAAGTTCCGTCGACCTGCTGGCTAGAAACATAGACCAAGTGGCTAGACAGCTTTAGTCTTTGAGAGCAGCTTGCTTTGAGGCTTGAGCCCGCGTACAACTGAACCGTCAAGGATTGTGATGTCAAGCTACTTAACGTAAATTGTTTTCATGGCCAAACATTTCACTACGAATCGAGGTACTGGTAAATCACTTGACTCTATTTCCAGGATTCATCAAGAGATGTCTAGATTCTTACCAGACAAACAATCTTCAAACCCTGAATTTAGGAATTAAGAATTCTGTTGAAATGAAGGTCTGACTTGTGCGGCCGTGTATTGTTTCGTAGGAGTTAGAAGTTCAGATTTGGTGCTTTCTAATCAGTTGGGTTCTACCTACAAGACGTCGCAGTTCTCTAACCACGAGACGATGTCAACCATCACACGCAGCTTATCTTCTTGGAGATGAAGTGCGACAAATCTATCCTGGCACCCTACACAGTCCTGTTGTGAGCATTTTATTGTGTCGGCAAAACCTGACACCATGCACTTCAGAACAGTGGAACTTAACGTCCCTTGAACCTTCACCTAACCTGGAGAATTCACGGATAAGCTCGACCGAACCAGGGATGCAACAACTTGTGTAGAGAACACAAGTGGCGGCAATCTTCTTTTCGATACTACAAAGTTTTTTAGAGCGCTACGATTGGAAGTACTTGAGGCCACAATTGTTTGTTGAAGGTCATGTCTCAACTCCCGAAGAATCTGTATCTACAGCGAAGAATCTGAGACATCTTTCCCATCTACATCCTGACTCTTCATGTGTCAAACATCATTTCACAGCCAGCGTCTTCTTCAAGCGCGGTGATATTGGGCTGAAACTAACGTCTGCACGAACTAGAGCCGCCCGAGTCGATATGTCGTTCGACTTGTTTCGTCAAAATACACCTTCCAACACGTTTCAGAAGGGTGGAGGACTGGAAACTAACCGTAGAAGTGGACGCTGTGAGAAAAAATTTCCCATACGACACTATACTAGCTAGCTGAGTAAGTCTTACCGTGGTCGAGGCTGCCTCGAGCTACCTAGAGATAGAACTACAGGCTCAAGAAGCTACTTAAGGAAAGTTGACTCAATATGCGGGTGATGTCTCGAGACAACACTTCTATCAATTTCCGAATCAAATGCTTGACTCCTCTCCACGATGTATGTTGTACTACGGCTGGGGAAGAGGACTAGGCGTACCAGGTGTCCCCGCAGGCCGGCGCTTGCGCTTGTTGCCGCCCGAGTTCTCTGGAGTGGCAGCCTGCGACTCATGGCTGGCACCACCCGCATTGCTGTATCCACTACCACCACCCCCATTGGCACCAGCAGTGGCAGGCGTGTGTTGTTGCTGCAAGTCGATCACTGCTGTACTGTTCGGATCAGAAACACTGTGCTGGAGGATTTGCGCCGCATGCGCATCGAGCTGCTGGGCTGTCATGGAAGCGCACAGCTCAAATCCCCCAGCAGCCTGATTTGCTGCATTCGATCTTCTTTAAAATCCGCTTAATGTCTTGCAGCTTGACATTCTAGACGACTAGTCACTCCCCGCCTATGAACGCTTCACCCGGTTGTTTTTCTATGGGACAGCAGCAGCCGTTGAGGGAATAACTCAACCCGCTGTGGCCTCAAGCTGTGGCCCCCCGCATCATGTATCGATCCTCTTCTGTCAGACTCCATGCTCCGTGACACTAGCTACGGCCTTGTAACCACCTACTACCGTTGTCTTGACTCTTCTCCCTACTCTAGCACCCCGGACGTGCTCTCGACGTTGAACAAGTCCTACCGCCTGCACGACAGCTTCTAATTGTTGTAAAACTACAGAAACTTTGAAACTGATGAGTGCGGAATTTTGCGAGCTTTGTTCAGGACTGGCCAACAAGAATCACCCGTTTGATGCAGGTAGTGCTGCTGCTGCTCATGTAACACTTGTGTCCCTATAACTTGCGGAGGCACTGGAGATTTTAAAATTGTATTTGGACAGCCCCCCCAAAAACATACAGACAAAAGTATTCCACCAGAGGACAGCTTGCTGGGTTCAATCCCTTTAAAGCATTCTTTCCTTTTTGGATCCTTTTCCTTTTTTGTTTGTCATTTACATGTATGGGCATAAAACTAAAAGAAAATTCAACCTGCGCACATGATGACCACTGCTGCTGCTACAACTTGTAGCTTTATTTTTCTTATTTTCTCTCTCTCGCTAAAGATAGAGATGTGATGATCCATAGGTCTCGTACCAGTATACACAAATCTTTTCTACTACTAAATTAGCTTTTTCTTAAAAGAGATCAAAAGGTGCTGGTCCAATGCTTGATGGCGACGAAAGCCAAAGTTAGTCTGGTCATAATAACAGCAGTGGTAGGAGTAGGGCCATCAGAACAGCTTACCAGTACATACCAACTTGGTCGCAGTTGATTTTTTTTATAAAAGTTTTTTTTGTCGTGGATCCTTGTAGCAGCCACTACCCGCGATCGAGGTACACGAATAGTACGTCGTCATATACCCACGAAGCCCGTCAACGACAGACAGACTACCAGACAGAAGGTGCTTAGCTGCTGAGTTCAACCTAATTATTAGTCGCACTAATCAATACCAGAATTCTCTGTCTTTGGATGGTAAGATATGGGGTAGAGAAAAATAGAAAAAAAGACTGGACCGTAGCCGGAAAACAAATTACCGAGGATTGTGGATCAGATCGAAGATGCAAATTATGTTCAACGCTTTTGGGAATTTGTGTACACTATGTAGGGTTCCTGCTCCTCCAAGTAAGTTTGTGCAACTGAGCAAATATTGAAATTGGGCATCTGCAGTAGGAGGGGGTTGTATTGTGGCAGCCAAATGATTGGTCTGACTTTGGAGCAATAAGCGTGTATTATGTAAGGTATGATGATCTATGATCATGCAGCTGCAAGCGGCGCTTCAATTAGAGCAGCTGCAGGGTCTCCTGTGCAGGCTTCGTCTGATTGCAGCTGGCTCGAGTATCAATGGGCATCATCAATTGATTCCCCATCCCGCCGGCCTGCTGATTCCCAGAAGTACTTCCGTGAAATTAGAGAAGAACCCTACACAACACCAAATTTTGTCATCCAAGTTGAATACTGAAGATTACTATTTTAGGTGCTGCAGGTGGAAGTTTTCTCTCTTTTTTTTTTTGGTTCTGTTTACAAACTTGTTGAACGGCGCCCAATTCAGACTGAGAAACAAAATCATAAATTATTTTTTATGCGCTTTTTCCAGTGATCCTTGGAGGCTGCTGGACTAGCTCAGGGGCTGGCACCTGTTGTGTCCTGTATGTGCCTAGCTATATCAGGGTCCAAATAGCTGTGTGCCGTAGAAATCCAGCCCACTGAAAAAAGAATTTGATGATCGAAACACAAGTAGTTAAAACAAGAATAGTGTATATTGTATGTCGTCCTTCAACCCTGGCAGTACCATGAGGAATTAGCTAATATCGTGAACCGGAGATCAAAAATTCTCAAATCTGCGCGGAGCATCATGGACATAAATTAATGTACATAAGATTTAACTGAGCGAGCGTGGGAGGGATTGCAAATTTATATTTATTGACAATATTAATATTACCTTTTAGACCTGCTTTTGGTTTGTGATCTCCAGGGCATAACTTGGAGCTCGTGGCCATGTTCAATTAGATTAGGGTTCCAAGAGTTGGAAGAACTAGAGCAGGCTGGGGATATGAATAATGATCATACTATGTAGTGGGGCCAAATCAGTCGAGACGCGAAATAACTGGGGGATTCCGAAGTCTACAGATTTCAACTCGAGTTGACTCCTTCTCTCCTGCAATTGATCAACCAATAGCTTTCTGTCAATCCCACTGGCAATCAGACTAGTTAGAGAACTGGTTATTCATCATTCCTAAAACTAACCGGCTGTAATATTTATCAGCTTGAAGGATGGCCCCCGGGCCATGATGATAATTGTAACAAGAAGCCCATTTCAGCCTGTGCACAGGCGACCAGAACGAACTGGTCAGATTTTATAATGATGGATCTCGAGCTCGTAGTCTACCTGTTTTGTCCTGAAGGAATAAATGCTAATACCAGATATCTATTTTTCTCGTTGCAGGACACCAGCTAAGTCGATGCAAGAATTGGAACAAAACAAAACTGGATTTTGGCTCTAGCTAGCTCCTTCTTCCTAACGTCTGCTGCAGCTCCTAATTGCATCATGTACGTGTCGAGGCTGAACCTGACGTTACTTATTCACCTGCGAGCAGCAGTTGAATTAGCAGGTCATTATGATTAAAAAAACCTGGACATGATATTGATCAATGCCATTATGCTTCGATGTCTGCACTTGCCGTCGATATATAACAGAGTTACTGTTACGGTCTTCTCCTGAGAAACATTGCTGAATTGTGAAGAACTTTTTCCAGTAAAGTCCCGACACGATTAATGGCGCCTGCCCAACTTTTTATTTCTCATTTTAATTTTTTTCAGACCACCACCACTCACTCTATAAGATCCAGAGGATCAATTGTAGTCAATTACAACTGAATCTTCAAGTCACTCGATTATCCATTATGTGTTGAAATACATAGTATATGTGAGTGGAAGCATGGTACAGTAGACCCAAAAAAAGAAAAGCCTACACCCACATATGGGTGAAAAAGTCCTGGGATGTTAATTTCAGCGTAGCGCGCGGGATCCGCCAGTATTCCAATTTGAGACTAGATTCAAGCGGTCAGAAAAAATTAGAGAACGGGACTTAGTTTCCATCTGAGGACATATAATTAAGTCTCTGTAGGGCGAACACGCGGATACATTGTGTTTCACCCGTTTCTATGGTTGTCTAGATGTGTTGGGAACAACTTCGCGAATTACGGGTTTGCAAGCAACCGACAATCGCCTAAGCGAATCAGTTAAAAGCCTAGACGGATGTACAAATTCGGCAAATCCCGCGATGACTCGAGATTTTTGCCGGTACACATTAAGAAAGTTGCACATTTATATATCGCTCTAGCTTTTTTTTCCCCAAAAGTATTAGTTCCATGCAACTAGCCGCTCGTCACCAGCTAGAGAGAGAAGCAACCTCGACATCGAGCCTGCTCTGCATCACCACGATTTTTTAGTGGAGTCCTCCAGGGTGCTATGGTTACGGCGATTTCCATCATAATGCACCACGTCTGGAAGTAGAAATCCATTTCTTTTTTGGGTGTTTGCTCGACCTGTCGTGTGTTTGTTGGTCGATTAGATCTAACGAAGAGAGGCCGCCCAGATAATGGATCACCAGCGAAGAAAATTCGCCTTTTTTGGCAAGATAAAAGGAACTGTCTAGATCTATATTAGCACCGTGCATCTCGCGACCTCTACACTTGTGGAAGGCCTCTATGTATATAAGCTTTGTTTGTTGCTATTTCCATCCACAAGTCAAGAATCAAGATGCCCATGGTTCCCAAACCTTCTATAAAAGTATCACCGAAGTGGCAAGTTTTCTTATTAGTGCTTGAAGTAGCTACTGTATTACTTCCCGATTTGAATGGGAACTTCTTTTTCTCGCCAAAAGAATTAAATCATTGACTATCAAAAACGGAGTATATCAGGTTTCATCACGACCTCGTTGCATGATGCCACTCTACATCACACTAAAAAAGCCAGGGTTCCTGGACGTTCATGAACTCCGTGTTTATCGTCGTCGCTGCAAATCGATCTCTAGAATTACTTATTAAAACCAACAAACAAACAAACAAACAAACGAGTCGCGGTGATCCATGGGGCTAAGACTCATCTCGAAACATTGTTAACAAATTACGTAATCCTGCAAAGACCAAATCGACCTTGTTGTAGAAACAAACAGACAGACAGCGAGTTGGGGCTTGGCATTATGCGAGACACAGAAAGAAGATTTCAGTGAAAGAGCGAGAAGGAGGGCTCAGGGTTAGGGAGCCGGCCGAGTCCATCAGCACGACATTTCTATCTTTAGTTTTATTTTCCTCTGTTGTGAATTCGTTCCTGTGCCTGCTGTGCTATTGCAGGAAGTGTGGTATTTTAAGCAAGCCTGCGCAGCAGCCGGAACTAATTTTTTGCAAACCTTTGTTTCTTTCCTTTCTTTCTTTTTCTACTGCATTCTAGAGCGATCTGTTGGCTATGGCGGCAGCTCCATCGATTGTAGCCACCCACCAAAAACCCACCCAACCAAGACCCTACCACGTCGTAATTTTTTTGCGGATCGTGTCGACTCCATTTCCGAAGCTCTACACTGGATCGACGGGCACCGCGACACGTAGTATAGCGAGGAAGAAAAAATAGGGCTGTCTGCTTGAGGCACCGACAAAACTCATCCAGAGAATAGTACTCCCCCATCCCCCCGGCTAAAATATTAAAATCGTCAACCCTGGCTCCAAAACAGCGACATTGCAACGTTGTCGTCGTAGCTCTTAGACGCTGATGCTCCGTTCTACGCGGCGGGTACCTCCTCCTCTTCCTCATCCTCCTCGAGAATGCAAGCAAAATCGTCAACGCTGGATCTCGTCTGTACTACAGTAGTAGTAATCAGGCAATAATCGTCATTCTTTTCATATATTTTAGGGTTATACATGACACGCCATGTCAGATATTCTTGTCACATACAAGACCTCCTAGGACACCCCATTGTTTACGACAATTCTAAATATTAATTGTTAATTTTTCTTGACACTTGGTTACATCCAAGACAAATGAGATTTTTATGTAACAAGGAAATTTATTTATTCTTTATCAGTATTCAAGATTGTTGGTCTGGTATCGACTTTGGAACATACCTGCATGGTCCGGGTATATTATAATGACATGGTCTGGGTATATTGGATACACTAATTAGAGTTTTCATACCAGCCTGGTCCTGGCATTGGGTACTTTTTTTCAATTTTTTTGGAACAGCCCTGGTCCTGGTATCTGTACTTTTTTAAACTTTTCATACCAGTCTTGTCCTGGTATTGAATAGATTTCAAAAATTTCATATCAACCAGGTCTTGATATTGGGTGGTTTGTGAAGGGGTTTATTGTATTTAGTGTTCTAATATATAGAGGGTGTTGAGTAGGCTTGTGTGTAGGTGTGAAGAAAAAAATTGTTATGGTTTTGTTGCTGGGTTTCTTTATATGATTTTTTTTTCTTACTTATCTTTAGTAAAGTAATAATTAAATGTGTAATAAGGTTTGATAGGTTTATGAAAATTTTAAAAGACCAATGAAAATGGGAGAAAGGGGCCATCATTTTCAATGTTCAGGAGAATAGAGTTGTATGATTTTTTTATAAGCCCTAAGATTTTTTTCAGTCTAATGGGATTGCTGGATTTGCAGGTCTGAATTTGTTTGCTTGAGTAAATTAACAGTTCAATTTGTAATAGCTATTTAAAGACAAGGTTCTTGCACATTATTTGTGCACTTTGTTTTTGTTTAGGTACTTATGGCAGACTCCAGTTTACATAAGTGTCTTTTGTGCTTCCAGAAAATGTTTTCAGTCGCGTGTACATATTCTGAACTC